>JAABUQ010001788.1_pt1 | contig 44646 bp, 41 predicted proteins | sample 5560001 | NCBI WGS metagenome assembly JAABUQ01 (sample SAMN10711888, study PRJNA513371) | rock metagenome | isolation source: Antarctica rocks | place: Antarctica: Victoria Land, Finger Mt nord | collected 2015-12-18 | reverse complement strand
GGTTGGGGGCGGCGTCCGGCGAGGCCGAGGCGGTGCTGGTCGGCGACGGGCCGCGGCCCGTCGCCGCACCGGTTGATCCTCGGCCGCAGCCGGCGATGGCCACACTCGCGACGACAAGGGCCCCGGCGATGGTACGGAGCCGCCGTGGGGTCGTGGACCGCACGCTGCGCCGACCCGGTCGAGTCAACCAAGAGGGGTCTGGGCGGCAGGTCGACACGAGAAGAACCCTAGCTAGAAGCCGATCGCCGGTCGCATCCCCATAAGTTCTAAACATGTGCTTACGCCCGCAGTTGTCGGGGGATAATGGGACCGATGACCACTCCTCTGTGTCTGTGGGCGATCGGCCCGTCGTCTTGATCACCGCCGCCGAGGCCCCGCTGCTTGCCCAGCCGTACTTCGCCGGCGGCGACCCGGGGGCAATCGTCGCCGCGCTGGCGCAGGTGCCCGAGATGCTCGAGGTGGCGGTCCCCTTCATCACCGTGGTGCTGGGCCCGTCGGCCGTCGACCTGCGGACCAAGGTGAGGACTTTCGCTCCCGGCGAGCTGCCACCCACCCGGCCCACCAGGCGCACCGTGGCGTTGATCAGCGCTTCGAGATCCAACCGGGCGACAAGGGTGGCCACCAGGATCAGCCCGGCGTTGGCGACCAGGTTCGGCTCGTCGAAAACCACCTCGACCCGGTCCAGACTACGCGACGTAGCCGGGACGCCTACCCGGCCCAGGTGTAGTCCCTCCTCACCAGGCGGCGGGCATGCCTCGTTCCTCAGCGGTCAAGGATCCGAGCGGAGACTGGATCTGGCTGTATCAAGCCTGAGGCTCAAACAGCGAGCCGGCGCGACCGGCGGTGGCCACCAACCGGGCGGCGGGCGCCGGATCTCCCCCCAGATGGAGGTGCAGATAGGAGGCCAGCATGGTCGGTGAGGCGAACCCCTCAGAGCGGGGGACTGGGCCTTCGCGAAACGTGCAGGCCTGGCCCTGCGGTTCGAGGGTCGAGTAGTGGAACTCGTGGCCCCTCAGTTCGAAACCCGCTGCGGCGATCGGGTTGTCGGCGTTGACCACCGCCCGGCGGTAGCCGATGGTCAGGCGCTCTCCCATGGCACCGGCGGCGTCGACAGCACCGACGAGTTGGTGGCCATCGAGGCTTCGGGCCAGCCACAGCAGGCCGCCGCACTCGGCCCACACCACCAGTCCGGCACCGATCCGAGCGCGCAACGCCGAGCTCAGGGCGACATTGTCGGCCAGTTCGGTGGCGAAGACCTCGGGAAAGCCGCCACCCGCCACCAGGCCATCCACCGCCTCGGGCAGGTCGGTCTCGGCCAGCGGGTCGAAGGGGACGAGCTCGGCGCCGGCCGCCTCCAGGGCCTCGAGGTTGTCCTGGTAGGAGAAGCTGAAGGCTCGGCCAGCGGCCACCGCCAGGCGGGCGCGACCGGACCGCTTCGGGAGCGGGGGGTCGGCTACCACCCGGCGGGGGGCCGACGCGGCCAACCGGTGGATGGCGGCCAGGTCGGAGCTGGCGTCGATGACCCGGGCCAGGCGGTCGAGGGACGCGGCGACGGTGTAGGGGTGCTCGGCCACCGGCACCAGACCCAGGTGGCGGGATCGCCATGTGAGGGCATCGTCGGAGCCGAGGACGCCCAGCACCGGCTGGTCGATGGTGGCCAATGCGGCGCGCAGCAGGGCCTCGTGGCGAGGACTGCCCACGAAGTTGAGGATGACCCCGGCCAGGCGCACCCGGGGGTCATGGTCGCGGTAGCCCCGGACCAAGGCGGCCACCGATTGGCTCATGGCTCGGGCGTCGACCACCAGGATGACCGGCGCGTCGAGCATCACCGACAGATCGGCGGTCGACGACGGGGTGCCGTCGCCGGCACCGTCGAAGAGGCCCATCACGCCCTCGACGATCAACAGGTCTGCGCCCGCCGCCGCCCGGCCGGCCAGGGGACCCATGGCCTCCGGGCCACAGATCCAGGCGTCGAGGTTGCGCGGCGGGCGCCCGGTGGCCGCCGAGTGGTAGGCAGGATCGATAAAATCGGGACCGACCTTGGCCGAGGCCACCGCTGTACCCCGAGCCCGGAAGGCGGCCATCAAACCGGTGGCCACCGTCGTCTTGCCCACCCCGCTGTGGGTTCCGGCGATGACCACCCGGGCGCCGAGGGGGGTGGTCAATACTCGATGCCTTTGATGGCCTTGATGCCGTTGTCGTAGGCGTGCTTGACCTTGGTCATCTCCGTCACCGTGTCGGCCACCTCGATCAGCTCCGGCGCCGCGTTGCGCCCGGTCATGACCACGTTGGTCCGCGGCGCCCGGTTCTTGATGGCGCCGGCGACGTCGCCGGCGTCCACCCATCCGTAGCTGACCGCATAGGTCACCTCGTCGAGGATCAAAAGGTCGTGGCCGCCCTCAGCCAGCATCCCGGCGGCCACCGCCCAGGCGTGGCGGCCCTTGGCCATCGTCTCGTCCATGTCGGTCGATTCCCAGGTGAAGCCGTCGCCCAACGTGTGCCATTCGATGTCGAGGTGATCGGCCAGCTTGCGCTCACCGGTCTTCCACTTGCCACCCTTGACGAACTGCACGACGCCCACCGTCCAGCCCCGGGCCCACCCCCGGGCCATGACCCCGAAGGCGGCGGAGGACTTGCCCTTTCCCAGGCCGGTGTTGAGCAGGACGATCGACGGGCGCGGCACAGGGGAAGTCTGGCAGGTGCGGCTCCCCACGGCGCCGGTTAGCGTGAGGGCACCCGACGGGAACACCGGTGCGAATCCGGGGCTGTCCCGCAACTGTTACCGGGGAGCGACCCTCCGACATGCCACGGTCCCGTTGGGCCGGAAGGCGGGGGCGAGCACCGATCCGGGAGCCAGGACACCGGCGGGCGGTCGTGCCACGAGGATGGAATGCGAGGTAGCGGTGATCCTGTTTTGCTCCAATGCCGATACGGAGTTGCTCGCCCTGCGGTCGGTGATCGACGACCTTCCCGGCGACCTCGGTGAGATCCGCGGTGTCCATCCCGCCCGGACCGACATGGACAGCCTGCGCGGCGACGAGAGCTTCGAGCTGGTCGTGGTCCGCCTGCTTGGCGGCCGGGGAGCGTGGGAGGCGCCCTTCGACGAGTTGAGGAGCGATTGCCTGCAGCGCGGGGTGCCCCTGGTGGCCCTGGGCGGGGAGGCGGCCCCCGACGCCGAGTTGGCCCGAGCGTCAAGCGTGCCGGCCGGGGTGGTGGCCGAGGCCCACCGTTATCTGGCGGCCGGAGGGCCGGCCAACCTGGCCAACCTGTTTCTTTTCCTCTCCGACACCCTCCTGCTCCGGGGCCACGGATTCGAGCCTCCGGCGGAACTGGCGGCCCACGGGGTGTGGACCGGCGCCGGCCTGGGCCGCCCCGGTGCCACCCGTCGAAGCTCCCGGCCGCTGGTGGCGGTGGTGTTCTACCGGGCTCACCTGGTGGCCGGCAACACCACTTATGTCGCCGAGCTGTGTGCCGCCTTGGAGGCGGCCGGCGCCGACGCCCTGCCCATCTTCACCTACTCGCTACGCGCCGATGCCGACGGGACCGTCCCCGCCGTTCGGCTCTGCCACGAAGCCGGCGTCGACGTCGTCATCACCTCGACCCTGGCCGCCGGTGCGGCCGGCGCATCGGGGGCGGCCGGGGTGACAGGTGCGCCCGGCGGATGCGAGGACGCCCTGTGGGAGATCCCGGCACTGGTGGAGCTGGGTGTGGCCGTCATCCAGAGCCCGGCGTCGAGCCGGTCCCGGGAGGCCTGGGCCACCGACGCCGCCGGCCTCTCGCCGGTGGACGTGGCCATGGGGGTGGCCATTCCCGAGTTCGACGGCCGCATCATCGGCCCCACCGCCGCCTTCAAGGAGGTCGTCGACGACGGCAGCGGTCCGGGCCGCGAGGTGGTCGCCACCCGAACCGACCCCGAGCGCGCCGAGCAGCTGGCTGGCCTGGCCGTGCGCCTGGCCACGTTGCGCCGCCGGCCCCCGGCGGCCAAGCGGGTGGCCGTGGTGCTCTCGGCCTACCCCACCAAGCGCAGCCGGCTCGGCAACGCCGTGGGCCTGGACACTCCGGCATCGGCCATCGAGATTCTCAAGGCACTGGCCGGGGCCGGCTATCGGGTGGAGCGCATCCCCCCCGACGGCGACACGCTCATGGCCGAGCTCACCGACCATCTCACCTACGAGACCCCCCTGTTGAGCGATGCCCAGGCGGCGCGCGCCGCGGGCCGGCTCGATACCGAGGCCTACAACCGGTGGTTCACCACCCTGGCGGAGCCGGCCGGTGACGACGTCGTGGCCATGTGGGGACGACCGCCGGGCGAGGTCTATGTCCACGATGGGGCCCTGGTCTTTCCCGGATTGGACCTGGGCGGAGTGCTGGTCACCATCCAGCCCCCCCGTGGCTTCGGTGCCGACCCCATCGGCACCTATCACTCTCCCGACATGCCGCCCCCTCATCACTACCTGGGCTTCTACCGCTGGCTGGCCGCCCCCATCGATCGGGGCGGCTGGGGGGCCGATGCGGTGATCCACCTGGGCAAGCACGGGACCTTGGAATGGCTCCCGGGCAAGGCGCTGGGCCTGTCGGCGGCGTGCTTTCCCGACGTGGGCATCGACGACCTGCCCTGCTTCTACCCCTTTGTGGTCAACGACCCCGGCGAGGGATCGCAGGCCAAGCGCCGCACGCACGCCGTGGTCATCGACCACCTCCCTCCGCCTCTGACCCGGGCCGATGTCTACGACGAGTTGGCGCAGCTCGAGCGCCTCCTCGACACCTATGCCCAGGTGGCATCCATGGACCCGGCCAAGCTGCCCCGGGTCCGGGCCCAGGTCTGGGACCTTGTGGTGGCCGCCGAGATCCACCGGGACCTCCAGTTGGGTGAGACCCCCCCCGACGGGGAGTCATTCGACAACCTCATCGTTCATGTCGACGGGTACCTCTGCGCCCTCAAGGACGCCCAGATCCGCGGTGGCCTGCATGTGCTCGGCCAGGCCCCGGTGGCCGAGGCGCTGATCGACACGGTGCTGGCCATCACCCGCCTGGCGCAGGGCGCGGCTCCGTCGTTGCGGGACACCGTGGCCGCCCGCCTGGGCATCGATCTGGGCGCCGGAACGCTCAGCGGTACCGATGCGGTGGAGGCCGAATGCCGCCGCTTGGTGGCCGATCTGGCCGCCTCCGGCTGGGACGCCGCCACCACCTCGGACCCCACCCTCCATTGGGTGGCCACCGCTTTGGTGGCCAACCTGGAGCAGACCACCGATGAGATCGACCACCTCCTCGACGGGCTGGCCGGGCGTTACGTGCCCGCCGGGCCCAGCGGGGCGCCCAGCAGGGGCGGCGCCCATGTGCTGCCCACGGGGCGAAACTTCTACTCCGTCGACCCCAAGGCCATCCCCTCACCCCTGGCCTGGGAGGTGGGCCGGGCCCTGGCCGATCGTCTGATCGAGCGCCACGTGGGCGAGACCGGCACGCCACCGCGTACCGTCGGGCTGGTGCTGTGGGGCACGGCGGCCATGCGCACCACCGGCGACGACGCCGCCGAGGCCCTGGCCCTGCTGGGTGTTCGGCCCGTGTGGGACCCCGAGAGCCTGAGGGTCACCGGTCTTGAGGCCATCGGCCTGGCCGAGCTGGGCCGGCCCCGGGTGGACGTCACGCTTCGGATCAGTGGCTTCTTCCGCGATGCCTTCCCCCACGTCATCGACCTTCTCGACGACGCCGTGCGCCTGGTGGCCGCCCTCGACGAGCCCGCCGCCGAGAATCCCCTGCGGGCCGCCGATGCGGACGATTCGCGGATCTACGGGCCTCCCCCCGGCGGCTACGGCTCGGGCATCCTGGCCGTCATCGAGCAGGGTTCGTGGCGCAGCGACGCCGATCTGGCCGAGGTGTACCTGGCGTGGTCGGGATTCGCCTACGGGCGAGATTGCTACGGCGTGGCCGCCCCCCAGGCCATGCGCCGGCGCTTCGCGGCGATCGAGGTGGCGGTGAAGAACCAGGACAACCGCGAGCACGACATCTTCGACTCCGACGATTACCTCCAGGATCACGGGGGCATGGTCGCTGCGGTGAGGGCCCTGAGCGGCAGCGCTCCCCGGGCCTGGTTCGGCGACAGCTCCGATCCCGCCAATCCGGCGGTGCGCAGCCTGGCCGAGGAGGCGGCCCGCGTGGTCCGAAGCCGAGTGCTCAACCCCAAGTGGATCGATGCCATGCGCCGCCACGGCTACAAGGGGGCTTTCGAGTTGGCCGCCACCGTCGATTACCTCTTCGGCTACGACGCCACTGCGCAGGTGGTGGAGAACTGGATGTACGAGCGGGTCACCGCCGCCTATGTGGCCGACCCCGACATCAGGAAGTTCTTCCATGACTCGAACCCCGCCGCGTTGCGCTCCATCGCCGAGCGATTGCTGGAGGCCGACCAGCGCGACATGTGGCAGGCCTCACCGGAGGCCCGCCGGGCCCTGGAGGACGCCGTGCTCGAGGGCGAGGGCTGGGAGGAGATGCGATGAGTGCCCTCCCCCCGACGCGCTTCCCGTTCAGCGCCGTGGTCGGCCAGGAGGACGCCAAGCTGGCCTTGCTGCTGGCCGCCGTCGATCCCCTGATCGGCGGTGTCCTGTTGCGAGGAGACAAGGGTTCGGCCAAGACGACCCTGGCCCGAGGTCTGGCCGGGTTGCTGGCCGCTGACGCCCCCTTCGTCGACCTGCCCCTCGGGGCCACCGAGGATCGGGTGGTGGGGACCCTCGATCTGGCCGGCGTGCTGGGCGAGGGCGTGACCAGGCTGCGTCCGGGCCTGCTCGGCCAGGTCGACGGCGGCGTGCTCTACGTGGACGAGATCAACCTCCTGGCCGATCACCTGGTCGACACCCTCCTCGACGTGGCGTCAAGCGGCGTCAACATCGTTGAGCGAGATGGGATCTCGCATCGCCACCCGGCCCGCTTCGTCCTCGTCGGCTCCATGAATCCCGAAGAGGGCGAGTTGCGGCCCCAGCTTCTCGACCGCTTCGGCCTGTGCGTGGAGGTCCGCGCCCCCCTCGATCACTCCGAGCGGGTCGAGGCCGTCCGCCGCCGCCTCCGCCACGACCACGCCGCGGCCGTGCCCCTTGCCCCCGGGGCCGGCGACGACGGCGCCTTCAGCGAATCCGAGGTCACCGCCGACGCCGTCTTGGCCCGCCGGCTGGTCGGGGTCCGCCCCGCCCGCCTCGATGACGACGTCGTGGCTGCGGCGTCGCGCCTGGCCGTGGAGGTCGGGGCCGAAGGCCTGCGCGCCGACCTGGCCCTGTGCCGGGCGGCGGCGGCCCGGGCCGGCCTTGATGGTCGGGAGGCGGCCGGCGCCGAGGACCTGCGCCGGGTGGCCGCCCTGGTGCTGGTGCACCGGGCCCGCCGTTGCCCCTTCGACCCGCCCAGCCTGCCTCCCGAGACGCTCGACTCGGCCCTCGAATCCGCGCTTGGGGCATCTCCGCCGGGCGACACCGAGGCCCGGGAAGAAGCGCCCAACCACGACGGTGGCGACGACGAGCCGGGCCGAGACGACCAGCCCGAGAGCGCCCAGGACGCCCAGCCCGACCAGGGCGGCCAGGACGCTCCCCGGGCCCGAAGCACGCCGATGCCCGTGGGAGCTCCCCGCCGCCCGCCGCTCACCGACGGTCCCCGGGCCGCGGCCGAGCGGGGTCGGATCCTTCGCGACGTGCCTGCCTCCGAGGCCCGAGGGCGCCCGGTGGCGGTGGTGGCCAGCGTCCGGGAGCTCTCCCGGCACCGTCGCACCGATCCTTCGGCCGCCTTTTCCGAACAGCACCTTCGAGTCGCCGTCCAAGACGCCCCTGCGCCTCGATTGCTCATCCTCACGGTTGACCTGAGCGGTTCGATGGGCGCCCCGGCGCGTGCCTCGGCCGCCACCGGCACGGTGGTGGGCCTGCTCAGCCAGGCCTACCAACGCCGCCACCAGGTGGCCCTCATCGGCTTTCGGGCGGACGGTGCCCAGATCCTGCTGCGCCCCACGAGCAGTGTCGAGGTGGCGCGAAACCGGCTGGGCGACCTGGCCACGGGGGGCGCTACCCCCTTGGCCGCCGGCCTCCGCGCCGCCCTGGCGATGGCCACCCGCCGGCCGCCATCGCCGGCCGTTCCCCTGGTCGTGGTCCTCACCGACGGCCGGGCCACCGGCGCCCCGGGCGCGCTCGAAGACGCCCTGCAGGCGGCCGGGGCCCTGCGGGCCGCAGGAGTGGCCGCCTTGGTGCTCGACTGCGAGACGGGCACGCCCCGCCTGGGCCTGGCCGCCCGCCTGGCCCAGGCCATGGGCGCCGAGTGCGTCGCCGTCGACGCCGTGGAGCCGATCGCCCTCACCGGCATCATCCAGCGAAGCACCAAGGGCCCCTGATGGTGCCCACCGGTGCCGCTCCGATTCCCGTTCCGGCCCGCTTCGGGCGCCGGCGAGGACCGCGGGGCGCCGACGTTGGTGTCGTGTTGGTGGGCCATGGCAGCCGCAGCGCGCGCGGTAATGACGAGATGCAGCGGATTGCCGACCTGATCGCCGACGCCCGGCCCGGGATCATCGTCGAGCTGGGCTTCCTGGAGATGGCGCAGCCCCCGGCGGCTGCCATGCTCGACGACCTGGTGGCTCGGGGCTGCCGGCGAATCGTGGTGTTGCCACTCCTCCTCCTGGGCGCCGGGCACGCCAAGAGTGACGTCCCCGCCGTCGTCGTCGAGGCCCGCCTACGCCACCCCGGCGTGCCCATCGCCTACGGCAGCCCCCTGGGGGTGAGCAGGGATCTGGTCGCTGTGGCCGGCGCAAAGCTGAGCGCGGCGGCCACCACCGCCCGCCCCGTTGCCGGGGACCCCCCCGAGCCGCATCCCGTGCTGCTCATCGCCCGGGGCACCACCGATCCCGATGCCAACGCGGAGGCGATGCGCGCCGCTCGCCTGGTTGCCGAGTGGCACCGGGCCACCATGGTGCACGTCGGATATACGGGGATGACCTGGCCGCTCGTCCCCGATGCCCTGGCCCAGATGGCGCTCCTCACACCGGGACCGTTCAGCGTGTTCTTCTGGTTCCTGGGCCACGGTCGCCTCATCGAACGAGCCCGCGGCGACATCGCCGCGTTCCGAGCCACCACGCAACGCAGCGTTGTCGATGCCGGTTATTTTGGCCCCGATCCCGGATTGGTCCGGCCCATCCTGGCCCGGCTGGATGAGGCCTTCGACGGGGTGACGGCCACCAACTGCGACGTCTGCCGCTTCCGAGCCCCCTTTCCCGGCCACGCGGACCAGGTGGGCCAGGCCATCGGCGTCGGCCATTCCCACCTGGCCGTCGAGCACCGCGGGCCCGGGGCGCATGGCGGCGCCGGCCAGGAAGAGTCCGGCCCTGAGGAGTCCGGCCCTGAGGAGTCCGGCCCTGAGGAGTCCGGCCGTGGCGCCGCCGACTGAGGCCGGGGCCGGCCCGGCGCCGCTCGCCGCCGTGACCCTGGTGTTGGGCGGCGCCCGGTCGGGGAAGTCCGAGGTGGGCGAACGCCTGGCCCGGTCCTGTCCGGCCGTCACCTACGTGGCCACCGGGGTGGACGACCCGGGTGACGGCGACTGGGCCGCCCGCCTGGCCCGGCACCGCCGTCGTCGCCCCGGGCACTGGTCCACCATCGAGTTGGCCCAGCCCGGGGATCTGGCCGTCACGGTGGCCTCCGCGGAGTGCGCGGCGTCCGCCGTCCTGGTCGATTCCCTGGGCTCCTGGGTGGCCCGGCACCGCGACTTCGTGGTCGACGTGGACGACCTGGTGGTCGCCCTCGGTGGCCGCGTCGGGGCCACGATCCTGGTATCCGACGAGGTCGGCCTGGGCGTGCATCCCTCCACCCGCGTCGGTGGGCAGTTTCGAGACGCGCTGGGCGAGGTGAACCGGAGGGTGGCCGAGGTGAGCGGCACCGTGCTGCTGGTGGTCGCCGGCCGGACCCTGACCCTGCCATGACCGCCGGCGCGGCCGTGAAGGCCGCCCGTCGGTGAGGCGCGCCTTCGCCTTCCTCACGGTGATCGGCCCCGGGCGGGCACGGCGCGCCGCGCCCCCGACGCCGGGCACCCTGCGGTGGTTCCCGCTCGTCGGGGCCAGCATCGGAGCCGTGGTGGGTGCCACCTGGTGGGGCGCCGGGAGGTTGTGGCCGCCGCTGGTGGCCGCCGGCCTGGCCGTGACAGCCGACCTGGTGCTCACCGGCCTGCTCCACGTCGACGGCCTGGCCGACAGCGCCGATGGCCTCCTGCCCCCCCTGCCCCGGGACCGGCGACTGGAGGTCATGGCCACCCCCGACGTGGGGGCCTTCGGCGTCGCCGTGGTCGCCGTCGTGCTGATCCTGCGCAGCGCCGCCCTGGCCGGGCGGGCCCCGTCCATCCTTCTCGTGGCCGGCCTGTGGTGCGGCGCCCGGACGCTGATGGTCGGCGCGGTGACGATCCTGCCCTATGCCCGGGGGGAGGGGGGGCTGGTGGCGGCATTCCGGGGCGATGGTGGCGGCCCCGTGGCCCGCGCCGCGCCGATCGTGGCGGGCACAGCCGCCGCTGCCGTCCTGGCCGCCCTCGGTGCCGGACCCGCAGGGGCGCTGGCCGCCGGGGTGGGCCTGCTGGGCGGGATCGCCGTGCTGGCCGGGGCGCAGCGGCGCATCGGCGGCTACACCGGCGATGTGCTCGGTGCCGCCGGGATCATCGCCGAATCGACCGGCCTGCTGATCGCCGCCGCCCGGTGGTGAGCTCGCCGACACCGGCGACGCGCCGCTGGGCGGGGCAGTGCTCGGCGGCGGGACTGGGCGTGGTGGCCGACATGATCCTCGGTGAACCGCCGTTGCGGCCCCATCCCCTGGCCATCTTCGGCCGGGCCATGGACGTCGTCGAGGGCCGTACCTGGCGTGACTGCCGGGGGGCGGGGGTGCTCCACGCCGGCACCGGGGTGGTGGTCGGCGCCGGGGCAGGCCGGCTGGTGGGTTCCACCGCCGCGGCCACCTACCTGGCCGTCGCCGGACGCGCCCTCAGCCAGGCCGCCGACGAGGTTGCCGAACCGCTGCGGGCCGGGGACCTGGAGCGGGCCCGACGCCTTCTGCCCGCCCTGGTGGGCCGCGACCCCACCGGCCTCGACGAGATGGAGATCTGCCGGGCGGTGGTGGAATCGATTGCCGAGAACACCGTCGACGCCATCGTCGCCCCCGCTCTGTGGGGCGCCCTGGGCGGCGCCCCCGGCGCCCTCGCCTACCGGGCCATCAACACCCTCGACGCCCGGGTCGGGCACCACAGCGACCGCTACGAGCGTTTCGGGTGGGCCAGCGCCCGCCTCGACGACGTAGCCAATCTGGCCCCGGCCCGGCTCACCGCACTGCTCGTGGCCGCCGTGCGACCCCGGCGGGCGGGGGCGATCCGCCACGCGGTGCGGCACCAGGCGGGCGCCCACCCCTCGCCCAACGCCGGGGTGGCCGAGGCCGCGTTCGCCGCCGCCCTGGGCGTCGGCCTGGGCGGGAAGAACCGCTACGGTGACCGCATCGAGATCCGCCCGCCGCTGGGTGCCGGCCCGCCCCCCGGGCCCGGTGACATCACCCGGGCCCAGCGCCTGTCGCGCCACGTGAGCCTGGCCCTGGCCGCCGCCCTGGGCGTCACCGGGTGGGCGCTTCGCCGGCGGGAGGGCCGGTGAGCCCCGCCCCCGCTCCCGGGTCCCATGGTGGCGACGGGGCCGCCCTGGCCGCCGCCCTGGGGGTCGACGTGGCCAGCATCGTGGACCTGTCGCTCAGCGTCAACCCCTTCGCCCCCGACATCCGAGCGGTCGTCGCCCCCTACCTCGACGAGCTGACCCGCTATCCCGACCCGGCCCGGGCCACCGCCGCCCTGGCCGAGACCATGGGCGTGGATGCGGATCAACTGCTGATCACCAACGGAGGCGCTGAGGCCATCGCCCTGGTGGCCGGCGTGGTGGGCGGCGGGGTGCTCGCCGAGCCCGAGTTCGGCCTCCACCCCCGCGCGCCAAGCGGCCCCCGGTGGCGCAGCAACCCCCACAACCCGATCGGCCTTCTGGCCGCCCCCGGCGACCGTGCCGATGTGTGGGACGAGGCGTTTTACCCCCTGTCCACCGGGACCTGGACCCGTGGCGACCTGGCCCGGGGGGCGATCGTGGTCGGATCGTTGACCAAGCTGTTCGCCTGCCCCGGGTTGCGCATCGGCTACCTGGCCTGTGGAGACACCAAGGTGGTGGACGCGGCCCGGCGGGCTCAGCCCCAATGGTCGGTCAATGGCCTCGCCCTGGCGGCCCTCCCCCCGCTTTTGGCCGCCGCCCGGTTGGTCACCTGGTCGGCGGAGCTCGCCGCCCTTCGCGCCGAGCTCAGCGGACTGCTCGCCGCCCACGGCCTGGCGGCGGGGGCGAGCGACGCGAACTGGGTTCTGGTGCCCGGGGCCGGGGACCTTCGCAACCGCCTGGCCGCCCACGGCGTGTTGGTGCGCGACTGCGCCAGCTTCGACATGGCCGGGACCGTGCGCATCGCCGTGCCCGGCCCCAACGGCCTGGCCCGACTCGACGAGGCCCTGGGCCGGAGCCGATGAACTCGAAGCTGCCCGACGCCACGGGCGGGAAGAGATCCTGGGATGGGCTGCGGGGGGCGGTGATGGTCTGTGGTACCGGCAGCGATGTGGGCAAGAGCCATGTGGTCACCGGCCTGTGCCGGCTCCTGGCCCGCAGCGGCGTCACGGTGGCCCCGTTCAAGGCCCAGAACATGGCCCTGAACTCGTTCGTGACCTCCGCAGGCCACGAGATCGGCCGGGCCCAGGGGGTCCAGGCTCTGGCCGCCGGGGTCGAGGCGGAGGTGGCCATGAACCCGATCCTGCTCAAGCCGACGGGGGAGAGGACCAGCCAGGTCATCGTCAACGGCCGACCCATCGGCGAACTGGCGGCCGCCGAGTACCACGAGCTCAAACCCGAGCTGCTGCCCATCGTGGTCGATGCCCTCGGCGACCTTCGCCGCCGCTTCGACGTGGTGGTCATCGAGGGTGCCGGCAGCCCGGCGGAGATCAACCTCTTGGATCGCGACATCGTCAACCTCCGCCTCGCCGCCCAGGCCGGCGTGCCGGCGGTCGTGGTGGGCGACATCGACCGGGGTGGGGTCTTTGCCGCTCTGTATGGCACCGTGGCCCTGCTCCCCGACGACCTCGGAAAGCTGATCAGGGGCTTCATCATCAACAAGTTCCGGGGCGATCCGGCTCTGCTGGGCGACGGCCTGACCACCTTGGAGGACCGCTGCGGGGTGCCGACCCTGGGCGTGCTGCCGTTCGTGGCCGATGTGGCCCTCGACGCCGAGGACTCCCTGGCCCTCGACGGCCATCGCCCCCGGTCCTCGGGCCCCGCGGTGGCTGACGATCTCGACGTGGCCGTACTGCGCTTCCCCCGCCTCTCCAATGTCACCGATCTCGATGCCCTGGCCATCGAGGCCGGCGTCTCGGTGCGCCTGGTAGAGCGCCCCGAGGCCCTCGGCGCCCCCGATCTGGTGGTCCTGCCCGGTACCAAGGCCACCGTGGTCGACCTGGCCTGGATGCGCTCGAGCGGGTTGGCCTCGGCGGTGGCCGCCCGGATGCGAGCCGGTTCGGTGATCCTCGGCATCTGCGGGGGCTACCAGATGCTCGGGCGCCACATCACCGACGAAGTCGAGTCGGGTCGGGGGACCGTCGACGGGCTGGGCTGGCTTGACGTGGCCACCACCTTCGAGGCCGAGAAGATCACCCGAGTCCGGCACGGAACCGCCCTCGGCGCGGCGATCACCGGCTATGAGATCCACCACGGGCGGACCCGGGGCCCGGCGCCGGCGTGGTTGACCCTGGCTCGGGGCGGGCCCGGCGAGGCCGGCGACGTTCGGGTCGGCGACGTTCGGACCGACGGCGCCGGCGTCGAGGCCGAGGGGGCGGTGAACCGATCCTCGGTTGCCGACGCCACGGTGTTCGGTACCTCCCTCCACGGCCTGTTCGAGGGCGACGCCGTCCGAACCAGCTTTCTCGGCTACGTGGCCCGCCGGCGGGGGAAGCGATTTGTGGCCGCCGGGGTGTCGTTTGCCGAGGCCCGCCAGGATCAGTGCAACCGCCTGGCCGATCTCGTCCAGGATCACCTCGATCTCGATGCCGTCGCCGAGGTGATTGCCTCGGCGAGGCCGGCGGGCGCGGGCAGGCAACCGGTCGTGTCGGAGGCGGGGCGGGCCACGCCGCCCCCCGGGATGTGGCGGCGGCCGGTCCCGGTGATTGGCGACCGTACGTCTGCCGCGGAACGCTCCGCCAGGCCCGACGGGTGGGCCTTCGGCCCCGCCCGCCGCGCCGCCCTCTACGATGTCATCGCCGCTCGCCGTGACATCCGCCGGTACCGGCCCGACCCCGTCGACGATGCCACCGTGGCCCGGATCCTGGGTGCCGCCCACCAGGCTCCGTCGGTGGGCCAGTCCCAGCCATGGCGATTCATCGTCGTCAGCGACGAGCAGATTCGGACCCAGGCGGCATGGATGGCCGACCGGGAACGCCTGGGCCAGGCCGTCCACCTGGAGGAACACGCCGCCCGCCACCTGCTCGACCTCCAACTCGACGGGATCAAGGAGGCACCACTCGGCGTGGTGGTGTGCTGCGACCGGCGTGCCCCGGCGGCGGGGGTGCTGGGCCGGGCCACGTTCCCCGACGCCGATCTGTGGTCCTGCGCCTGTGCGATCGAGAACATGTGGCTGGCCGCCCGGGCCGAGGGCCTGGGAATGGGCTGGGTCACCCTGTTCCAGCCCGACGAGTTGGCCGCCCTCCTCGCTCTGCCCGCCGGCGCCGTCGCCCTGGGTTGGTTGTGCCTGGGTTGGCCCGACGAACGTCCACCAGAGCCTGGGCTCGAGCGCGCCGGCTGGTCTAAGCGCCAGCCTCTGGGTGACGTGGTCGTGCACGAACGCTGGCCTGCCGATGAGGATTCCGGCCCCGCGCCGGCGCCACCGCGGTCCCGGTTGCGCGCCCCCGGGCCCGACGCGGTGGTGGCGGCCCGCGATGACGCCGACGCCACCCTCACGCCGCTCGGGTCCCTCGGGATCCTGGATCGGGCCGTCGACCGGGCGATGGCTGCCGGCCGCGGCCCGCTTTGCGGTGGCACCCTCATCCTGGCTGCCGGCCGGCATCGGGTGGCCGATCTGGGGGTCAGCGCCTTCGACCCGTCGGTCACCGACGAGGTGCTGGCTGCGGCGCGTGCCGGCCAGTCGCTCGGGTTCACCACCGCCGCCGCCGCCGGATTGGCCGTCGACGTGGTTGACGCCGGCTCGGCCACCGGCAACCTGCGCGATGCCGACGCCCTCGAGCCGGCTCGAGTCGAGCAGCTCTTGGAGATGGGACGGGACCGGGGCCGGGTGGCCGCCCGACGGGCCGGACTCGTCGCCCTTGGTGAGGTCGGGGTGGGCAACACGGTGGTGGCCGCCGCCCTCACCGCCGGCATTCTCGACCTCGACGCCATGGCCACCGTCGGGTTGGGCGCCGGCTCCGATACGGCGATGGTTGAACGTCGGCGCGTCGTCGTCGACGCTGCGCTGGCCCGGGTGCGCGCTGCTCGGGGAGCTTGGGCGGCAACGCCGCTCGAGACCCTGGCCGCGCTGGGCGGTCCTGAGTTCGCTCTCCTGGCCGGGGTGACGCTCGGCGCGGTGGAAGGGGGAGCGGTCGTCGTGCTCGACGGTCTGGCCACGTCGGTGGCGGCCCTGGTGGCGTCCATGCTCGAAGCGGGGGTGGTAGCGCACCTGATCGCCGGGCAGCGCAGCCGGGAGCCGGCCCACCCCCTGGTGCTCGCCCGGTTGGGCCTGGAGCCGCTGCTCGATCTGCGATTTCGGGCCGGGGAGGGCGCGGGGGCATGCCTGGCCGCCGGCCTCCTCCTCCATGGCCTGCGGGTGCGGGCGGCCACGGCCCGGACCGGTCCCTGACGGGCGGGACGCGTCATCGTCGAGATCCCACTCTTCGTCCGCACCGACTACCGGACGGCTACTCAACGCCCCGTCGGAGGCTGCCAACAAGACGGTGGAACCGCCAGCTAGCACGACCACGGCTATGCGACCAAGACTCGAAAGGGAACCCCTGCGAGGCGGGGTTTTTATCGCGCTCTCAGCAGGTCGCGTCGCATCGCGAACTCGTCGGCGTCGATCTCGCCTCGGGCGAAGCGCTCGGCCAGGACGGACAGAGCGTTGTCATGGACGTCACCGGCCGACTGTGGTCCAACATGATGGTGATGACGATGATGGGAATAGTGCACGACGGCAAAGACCGCGGCGATTATGGCAGACCAGAAGATCACCATCATCAAGGCCATGAACACCCAACGGCCGCTACCCCAGCCACCATTCCATCCGTATCCGTCCATATCGCTTCAAGACCTCGGGTCGCAACAGTCAAGTCCTGGCCGGATGTCAGCGGTCAGGGCCCAAGGCAGCATGATTCAGCGTACCTGCTGCGTGCCGGCACCCTGGTGCAGTCGTGGGGTGGCCATTATTTGGTGCGAGACCGACCAAGGTGATGTGGAACAGCTCGGTCAACAAGGCTGCGCAGAGCTTGGGGAGCCTCACCCGGGCTTGCCCCGACACATGGACGACCGCATCATGACCATCGACCGGACAACATCGACGCCAGGACTCTCGCCGACCGACGTGGCCGGTCCCGCCGGGGCCCCCGCGGTGGAAACCTGGGAGCGCCTCGCTGTTCGCCAGCCAAAACCGGCCCGCTTCGACCACTGCCGAGTGGACCGTCGGCAATCAAACACTGACGCCCGAGCTCCGTGTCAGCCCGGACGGCGCGCTTCGCTCGGTGGCTTTGGCCCGCTGGGGCAACCCCCATGGTCACCCCTGGGCCGAGTACCCCTGGGGGGGGGCACCCTCGCCGACGAAATCGACTTTGGCGGGATCAAGATCAGCACTCGGATGCGGGCCGGCTGGTTCTTCGGCACCGACCAGTGGACCGAAGGCGAGTTCTTCCGCGCCCGGATCACCAACGCCACGTTCATCTAACCACTCGCAGCACGGCACGTTCTCAACTTCCCCATCCGGTCAAGGACCGATACCAAGGTGGCAGCTACTGCGACGATCGCCGGTGGTCAGACGCGATCAGAAGTTCCGTTCGTCACCGCTGCCTGCACTGGCCGGGTCGCCGCCGGCGCAACCACGGGGTCGGCGGTGGGCGCCACTGCCGGAGTGCCGGCAGCCGCTTCTCGAGCAAGGAAGGCGCCCAGCTCGGCGATGGTGGTCATCAGGGGGGCGGGGAACACCACGGTGGTGTTCTTGTCGACGGCGATCTCCACCAGGCTCTGCAGGTTCCGCAGTTGCAACGAGCGGCAAGTAGCGGGGCGGCCGAGCGCCGGCTCCCCCGCTGTTCTGCTACCTCAGCGGTGTCCGGCCCGATACGCCTCGTGCACCACGGCGGGAATACGTCCTCGGTCGGATACCTCGTGGCCGTTTTCCCGGGCCCACATGCGCACGCTGGCCAGGTCCTCGGCGCCGCTGTGGCGGCTGGTGGCCCGACCCCGCACCGGGCTCTTAGGTACCCGGCGGCCTGCCTCCATGAACTTCGTGAGTGCTTTCTCCAAAGCGGCGGAGTTCTTCGCGTTCAGGTCCACCTCGTAGTCCGTGCCTCGGAACCCGAACACGATGGTTTCCTCGGCCTCGGAACCGTCGATGTCGTCGGTCAGCCGGATGATCGTTTCTTTTGCCACGGGAAGCTCCTCTCTGGGCCAGCGGCGCCACAGTACCGCCTGCGGGACATTCTTTCGCGCATACCGCTTCTTCTTGTTTACGAGGCGGATAAGTGAGCCGATTTGCCTTACGGCCGCGTCAGGGGCCAAGGGTGGCGGCGCTCAGTTGGCGAACGGCGTTCACGGCCACATCGACGTCGGCAGCATCGACATCGAGATGGGTCACGAAGCGGACGGAGCCGGCTACCCCGAGACTGGCCCGCACCCCGTGTTGGACGGCGAGGGCGGCCACGAAGGCGGCCGGGCCCCCGGGCCATTCCCCGGCGTCGGCCACCACGATGTTGGTTTCCACGGCGGCCACGTGCACGACCAGGCCGGCCACCCCGACCAGGCCGTGGGCCAGGCGTCGAGCGTTGGCGTGATCGTCGTCCAGCCTGGCCACGTGGTGATCCAGGGCATAGAGGGCGCCGGCGGCCAGAATCCCCGATTGGCGCATCGAACCGCCGAGGCGCTGTTTCCATCGCCACGCCTCGTCGATGAGGTCATTCGAACCGGCCAGGACGGCGCCCACCGGCGCCCCCAGGCCCTTGGAGAAGTCGATCCACGAGGTGTCGAAGCTGCCTGCCCACGCCCCCGCAGGCCGCCCGGTGGCGGCCACCGCGTTGAGGAGGCGGGCGCCATCGAGGTGGCTGGCCATGCCCCGCCGGTGGCTCACGGCCAGCACGGCGGCCACCTCCTCGGGGCTCCAGCAACGCCCTCCCACCAGGTTGGCGGTTTGCTCGACCCACACCAGGGCAGGGCGGGGCGCATAGCGGGAGGCGGAAGGGATGGCCGCGTCCAACTGCTCGGCGGTAAAGACGCCGCGTGGCCCATCCAGGGGATGGGGATGGGCGCCGGCCACGGCACTGCCCCCCCCCGCCTCCGACGTCAGTGGATGGGCGGAGCGGTGGCAGTAGAACGCGTCCCCTGGTCTGCAGTGCAGGGCCACCGCGATCTGGTTGCACATCGTTCCCGACGGCAGGAATACCGCCGCCTCCTGGCCGAGCAGGTCGGCTACCCGCTCGACCAAACGGTTGACGGTGGGGTCTTCACCCTTTTGCTCGTCGCCTACGTCGGCCCGGGCCATGGCTTGGCGCATGGCGGCACTCGGGCGGGTCACCGTGTCGGAGCACAGGTCGACGCGCAGCTTGGGAAGCGCACCGGTGGGGGCGTAGCGGTTGGCCACCGGGCCAGTCTGCCTGCCTGCCACCGGTGCGACGGGCAGGGTGGGGTCAGGGGCCCGCCGGTAGGGACACCCGGTAGATGGCCCCGGCGGTGTCGTCACTCACATACAGCGCTCCGTCGGGCCCGGGGACGGCATCGACGGGTCGGCCCCACCGCTCTCCGCCGGCGGAGACGAAGCCGCCGAGCATGGTCTGCACGGGACCGAGAGTGGATCCCTCCCAGGGCAGCCACAGCACCTCACCGGGTCGAGGAGGGACACGGTTGAACGATCCGTGGGCGGCGACGACCGCCCCGGCCCGCCAGACCGTCGGCAGCCTGCTGCCCTCCAGGAAGGCCAGGCCCAGAGGGGCGCTGTGGGCGGCGATTCCCCGCTCGATCGGCCGGAGAGCTGCGCAGTCGAGAGCCCGGCCGTCGGGGTTGGTCTGCACGTCGGGTTGCAGGGCCATGTTCGCCAATGGATCGGCGCCACGGCCCAGCACCGGGACGCAGTAGGGCCAGCCCAGATCACGTCCGCCCCCCACCGAGGCCAGATCATCAGGAGGGTGGTCATTCACATAGGCCTGGTCAACCCGACCATCGGGCCCCACGAGGTTGTCCCGCTCGTTGACCGCCGTCCACAGGGTCCCATCGGGGGCGAATGCCAGGCCATCGCCGTTGCGCACCCCTTGGGCCACCACAATTCCGCCGCTACCGTCGGGTCGGAACGACTCGATGACCGCCCGCGGGGGCGTCGCCGTGCGGTCACCCGGCGCCACGTTGGCCGAGCTGGCCACGTCGACGTAGATGCGGTGGTCGGGCCCCACGACGACGTCTTTGAGCGGGTGGGAGTACGATCCCAGGCGGGCCGGATCCGGAAGGTTGGCGACGACGGTGGGCGAACCGACGGTGGTGCCGGTCCAGGGGTAGCGGTCGACCTGCTTGTCTTCCGCCACATACAGGACGGTCATCGCCCCCAGGGTGTCGAAGGCCATGCCCTGCGGGGAGCTCAGGTTGGTGACCACGGTGGTGATGGTGGGTGGGTCGCCCGGCTGGGACCCGGGGTGGAGCCGGTCGATGCGACCGGCGGAGGGCACGCTGACCAGGAGGTCCCCCGCCGGGCTCCAGGTCTCGAATCGGGCCCCGGAGATCCGGGCCCACGCCTCGACGGTGGTGCCGGCTGGAGCCGAGAGGGTGCGCGCCGTGTCGAAGGGGGCGGCGCCGTTGCCGGCCCCGACGGCCACTGCGACCGTGCTACCGGCCACCGGGGGCGGCGGCGCCGGGGGCTCGGGGTTCGCCGGGGGGCCGGGGCCGGCCTTCACGCCCGGGGAGTGGGGTGCGGCCACAGGCGTGGTGGCCGACGAACCGCAGGCCGCCAAGCCCACCGCGGAGACGGCCAGGGCGGCCAGCATCGCCGGCGCAGAACGTCTGAACCGGCGACGGCGCCACCCGGCCCGGGCGGAGGCGGTCGGGTGGTACGGGGGGGATGCCGGGCGGGGGCGGGGGGAGGTCAACAAGATGGCTAGCGCCGGACCATCCGCCACAGGCTGAACGGCAGCAGGATGGCCACGGCCGTCGGGGCGATCCACCACGCGGGCAGCGAGGTCTGGCTCACCGCGTAGGTGGCGGCCAGGGCCAGCGCCACCCCCAGCGCCACCCTCCAGTCGTCGCCGATGACGAAGTCGTACCAGAACGCGCCGAACGAACGCAGCCGGGCCAGCATCTCAGCGGTGCTCGGCGCCCGCCGGCCTGCGGGCCGGGGGCGCCGGGTCGGAGGCGGAACGGCGGAGGACGACGGTCAGGGCCATCCCGAAGGCGGCGACCGCCGGAACGAGCACCAGCAGAGCGGCATCGGCACCGGGCCACACCGCGCCGGCGCCCTCCGCCCCCCAGAACATCCCGAACGAGGTGAGCATCACCCCCACGACGAACTTCATGGTGTTCTCGGGTACTCGGGCCAGCGGAGCACGTGCGGCGATGCCGGCGGCGGCCACCACAACGACGGCGGAGACCGCGGCGAGCGCGGCCAGGGGGATGTTGTGCTGGTTGCTGCCGAAGGTCAACGCGATGAAGGCCACTTCGAGGCCCTCGAGAACGACTCCCTTGAACGAGAGGGTGAATGCGTACCAATCGGCCACGATGCCCCGACGCTGTGGGGTGGCCGCCTCGGCGGCGGCCACCTCCCGGAGATAGATCTGCGCTTCGTCATGGAGGGCCTTGTGGCCGCTGGCCCGGAGCACCGCCTTGCGGAGCCACTGCAGGCCGAAGACCAAGAGCAGCCCTCCGACGACCAGGCGCAGGCTGCGCAGCGGGATGGCGGAGACGGCGGGACCAAGAGCGGCCACCACCAGGGCCAACACGATCAGACCCGCTCCCAGCCCGCTGAGCGCGGAGCGCCAGTGGCGCGCGGTTCCGGCGGCCAGCACGATGGTGGTGGCTTCCACCGCCTCGACCGCGCAGGCCAAGAAGACGGCGACGAACAAGGCGCCGGCGCTCATCAGAACCCGTGCCCATCAGAACCGCCGGGCTGGACGCGACAAGGCTGACGTCGCATCGCCTCAAGCTACCCCAGGGGTGGGGCAGCGCGCTGCAGGAGCCACCCGTTGGGCCCGGCCAGGGCGTCGCCCTCCTTCGGACCCCAGGATCCGCGTTCGTAGGTCAGGGGCGGGGCCGTCGGGGTGAGGATGGTCTCGGCCACCTCCCAGACGTGGCTGAGCCCGTCGGGCCGGGTGAACAGCGAGCGGTCACCGAGGAGCACATCGTGGATGAGCCGGGAGTATGCCGGAAGTGACGGGGTATGGAAGGCCTTGCCGAGCGGCAGGCTGACGGCCATGCTACCGAGGGTCAGCGTCGGTCCCGGTTGCTTGGTCACCAGCGAGAGATGGATCTCGCCGTCGCCGGACAGCTCGAAGGACAGCACGTTGCCCATGACCGGAGCGTCGCCCAGCCCGCCGACCGGTTCCCGGAACACCACACTGACCCTCTGATTGCTCTGCGCCATGCACTTGCCGGTGCGGAGCAGGAACGGCACTCCCTTCCACCGGTCGTTGTCGATCCACATGCGGGCGGCCACGAACGTCTCGGTGACGGAGTCGTCGGCCACGTCGTCGAGGTCGCGGTAGTCCCGGTACTGGCCGAGCACCACCTCGTCGGCAGTGAGGGGCCGGAAGCAGCCGATGACCTGCTCGCGGGCTTCGGCCACGTGGTCGGTGTCCAGCGTCGTCGGGCACTCCATGGCCACCTCGGCGGCCAACTGGAAGAGGTGGGTCACCAACATGTCGAGGACGGCTCCGGTCCCGTCGTAGAAGTTGGCTCGCATGCTGACGTCGAGGGTCTCGGGCACGTCGATCTGGATGTTGTCGATGTGCTCGGCGTCCCATGCGCCGGAGAACAACCCGTTGGCAAAGCGCAGGACGTGGATGTCCTGGGTGGCCTCCTTGCCGAGGAAGTGATCGATTCGGTAGATCTGCTCCTCGTCGAAGACCGAGTGGGCCAGGCGGTCGAGCTCTCGGAACGACCCCGCCGATGTGCCGAAGGGTTTTTCGAAAACGACTCGGGATCGCTCCACCAGACCATGTTCGTCCAGGCCCTCGGTCAGCTTGGCGAACGCCCCGGGGGGCACGGCGAGGTAGTGGATTCGCTGTGGTGAGCCGCCGAGCTCCTCCTCGGCCTCTTCGACCACCTCGAGGAGGCTGCCCGGGTCGTTGGAATCGAAGCCACCTCCGGCGAAGCGCAGCCTGGCCCGGAACTCCTCCCACGGCCCGTCGTCGGGGCGGGGACCGAACTCCTCCAAGCTGCTTCGGACCCGTTCGGCGAAGTTCTCGTGGGACACGTGGCCCCGTCCGTTGCCCACCAGGCGCCACTCGTCGGGCAGGAGGCCGGCTTGGGCCAGGCGGTAGAACGCAGGCAGCACCAGGCGATGGGCCAGGTCTCCGGTCCCACCGAAGAGGACGAACACCGTCGACTCAGGTACCAGCCGGTCAGCAACCACGTGCTTCCTCCTTGTGTATGAGCTCGTCGTGGACCCGTTGCCGACCCCGGCACCCTTCCTACCCAGGGTTGATCCTGGCCACGCCGGGGTAGGACGAGTCGGGACCTGGCCCAGGGGGGTCCGGACGGACCGCCCAAAGGAGGCCACCATGGCCACGAGCCCCAGCCCGCCCATCAACGTCCGGTTGACCCCCGATGACGTGGCCCGGTACTTCGCCGCCGACGTCCGCCAGGGACTGGCCTCCCGGCCCCGTTGGATCCCGCCCAAGTGGCTCTATGACCCGCTCGGCTGCGAGCTGTTCGAGCAGATCACCAGTCTCGAGGAGTACTACCCGACCCGGACCGAGCGGGCCATCCTGGAGACCTACGCCCACGACATCGCCAAGCGTTCGGGGGCGGCCACGCTCATCGAGCTGGGTTCGGGGACCTCGGCCAAGACGTTGCTGCTCCTCGACGCCCTGGCCGCCACCGGGAGCCTGGAGCGCTTCGTGGCCTTCGATGTCGCCGAGCCGACGCTACGCGACGCCCTGGCCACTCTGGCCGGACGTTGTCCCGGCCTTGTTCTGGCGGGGGTCGTGGGGGACTTCGAGCGTCATCTCGATGCCCTTCCCGACGTCGCCGGGCGGATGATCGTCCTGCTCGGGGGCACCGTGGGAAATCTCGAGCCGGGGCGGCGAGCCAAGCTTCTGGCCGACGTCGCCGCCGTGTTGCACCCCGGTGAGCATCTGTTGGTGGGGACGGATCTGATCAAGGATCCGGCACGCCTGGTGGCGGCCTATGACGACCGCCAGGGGGTCACGGAACGCTTCGAGCGCAACATCTTGACGGTGGTCAACGACCAGTTGTCCGGCGACTTCGACCCGGCCGGTTTCGATTACGTGTGCCGGTGGTCCGCCACCGGTTCGCGCATCGAGATGGGCCTGCGGGCCCGCAGGGCGCAGCGGGTGCAGATCGCCGGCCTCGACCTGGTCATCGACCTGGAAGAGGGCGAGGAGATCCAGACCGAGGTCAGCACCAAGTTCACCCTCGAAGGAATCTCCGCCGAGCTGGCGGAGGCGGGAATGACGGCCGTCGACGCATGGAGCGATCCCGCTGGTGACTTCGCCCTCACCCTGGCCGAGCGGGACGGGGCACTCAGCTCCCGGCCGGACATCGCGACGATCCTGAACCGAACACCGAGGTAGCCAGGGTCACCGCCCCGGCGGCCCCCGCCTTGACCGTGGTCCAGCCTCCAGGGTCGGGCCGCAGGCAGGCGTTGCCGTCCCGGACGGTCGAAAAGGCGCTGAAGCGGACCCGGAGCGTCACCGTTTCCGGCCGGGAGAAGCTGAGGCGGATGGCATCGGGAGCGAGGGTCTGGAGGGTGGCAGCGCCGCTCACCAGACCAGGCGTGCCCACCACGCGCCACAGCTTCCAGTCCCGGTTGGACCACACCAGGCGCAGGCCCCGGACCTCGCCGGCGTGGAGCAGGCCGGCCTCATCGGCGCCGGCGTAGTCGAGCGGGGTGGCCGGAAGGGCGACCCAGGTGACCCCGTTGGCCAGCATCCAACGTCGAAACGATGCCGGGCCGAGCAGGCCCGGCCGGTAGAAGATCGGGTTGTCGGCGATGTCGAGCTGGCGTTCCCAGCCCCGGGCCAGCGAGACGTAGGGGGCCACCCAGGCGGCTTCCCAGTGCTGGCGGGTGGGGGGGATCTCCACTCGGACGGGACCGTGGCTGCGGGCCTCGATCTGGTGCACCAGCGGGAGGTAGTAGGCCTCGGTGACCGCTGGGTGGGCGGCCGGGTCGGTGACCACCCCGAGCCCCGGGGCCCACTGCCATACGGCAAGCGCGCCGAGAGCGCCCACCGTGAGCGTCGGCCGCCACCACCTCGACAGGGGCCATCGGGGGGGATCGGCCCACGCCGGCCGGTGGTTGGCGGTGCTGAGCGGTGCCGACGGTGGTGCCGTGGCCAGGCAGATGAGCAGCGGGACCCCCACCGTGGCCGCCAGCCGGGGAGCATTGCCCCCAAGGGGATTGGGGACGAGGAACGACGCCACGCAAGCCACGACGTAGATGGCGGCACCGAGGCGGATCACCGGATTGGAGCGGAGCATGGACGTGGCCAGGAGCGCGGAGGCCAGAAGGGCGACGACGAGTCCCCCGAAGGGGAAGGGGAAGGGACCGGTCCCGGGGAACAGCCAGCCGAGCGAGCCGATGACCGCCGCTGCCCCCCCGGCCACCATGACAACGCCCAGGCGCCCAGAACCGCGGTGCCAGAACCACGCCGCGCAGGCCATGACCACGAAAGCGGCGGCCAGGGGTGAACAGGCCGCGGCCACGATGACCAGGGCGACGGCGAGGACCCGGCGGTCACGGCGGAGGGCGACGAGTCCGGCCAGGCCGAGGGCCTCGCCGGCCAGGAACGGCAACTGGCCGATGGCTACGGCCAGCATGGTGCTCGCCGCGAAGTACCACACGCCGAGTGGCCGGCGCCCGAATGCGGTCGACACCAGCCGGTCGAAGGACCACGTAGCGCCGGCCGCAGCGGCGGCACCGGCCGCCGGCAGGCCGACCGCAGCGCCGATCACTGGAAACACCAAGCTGTAGCCCAGCGGGTAGTTTCCCCCATACCAGCCGCTGTCCCACAGAGAAAGGCCGTGGGCTCGCACCTGCAGCACCCGGTAGGACTGGGCGGCCTGGTCAACGCCTTTCCAGTGCAGCACGGCGACGGCGACGGCCAACACGACGGCCACCAGGGCCGGCCCCAGGCTCAGCGCCGTGGCCGCAACCGGCCGGAGCTGGCCGTGGACCCGCTCCCGATACAGGGCCCACCGCTTGGGGCTCAGAGCGCCAGGCTCTATCGAGGTGGTGGTCGCTCTCATGGGAAGTGGAACAGCCGCCCGGATCTTACTGGTGCGCCGCTAGGTTCGGGGGCAGCCGTGCCGCTTTCCGAGGGGGACCCGTTGCTCTCAACCATGCAGGAGTTCAGCCTGAGCATCACCGCGCTGCTGCGCCACGGGCAGCGCGTTCACCGTCGTTCCCGGGTGCTGACCTACGACGGCTCCGGATTTCAAAGCCTGACGTTCGGCGAGGTGGGCGAACGGACCGAGCGGTTGGCCGCCGCCTTGCGCCGCCTGGGCATCGGAGAGGGGGACCGGGTGGCCACCCTCATGTGGAACACCTCCGAGCACGTCGAGGCCTACTTCGCGGTGCCTGGCCTCGGCGCCGTGGTCCATACCTTGAACCTCCGGCTCCCTCCCGAACAGCTGGCCCACATCGTCAACGAAGCCGCCGACCGGGTGATCCTGGTTCACGCCACGGTGGCGCCGCTGCTGGCCAAGGTGGCCTCGGAGCTACGAGGTGTCGACCATGTGGTCGTGGTCGACGATGGTGCCCCCGTGCCCGCCGAGTTGCGCGCCGGCTTCGCCTCGGTGCTGGCCTACGAGGAGCTTTTGGGGGCCGAGGAGCCCGGCATCGAATGGCCCGACATCGACGAACGTTCAGGCGCGGCCATGTGTTACACCAGTGGCACGACGGGCGAGCCCAAAGGCGTCGTCTACAGTCACCGCTCCACGTTCCTGCACGCCTTGGCGGTCAACAATGCGGCGTCGAGCATGGTCGTCACCGAGCGGGAACGGGCGCTGATCATCGTGCCCATGTTCCACGTCAATGCCTGGGGATTTCCCTACATGTGCTGGATGAACGGCGCCGACATGGTGATGCCCTCCCGCTTCCTGCAAGGCGAGCCCATCGCCCAGATGATCGATACAAGCCGGCCAACCCTGGCCGTCGGCGTCCCCACCATCTGGGGTTGGTTGCTCGACTACGTCGATGCTCACCCGGCTTTGGACCTCTCGTCGATCCACTGCTTGGTCAGTGGTGGCGCCGCCCTGCCGCCGGCCATGATCGAGCGATTCGACCGCCTCGGTATTCGGATCATCCAGGGCTGGGGCATGACCGAGACCAGCCCCATCTGTGCATTGAGCGAGCCCCCGGTCCAAGAGGACGCCGACAGCGTCTCGTGGCGAGCCAAGACGGGACGCGTCGTGCCCGGCGTGGAGGTTCGCATCGTGACCGAGGCCGGTGAGGTGGCACCGTGGGACGGCACGACGACGGGGGAGATCGAGGCCCGGGGGCCATGGATCACCGGGTCGTACTTCGAGGACCCGGCGGAGGACAAGTTTCACGACGGTTGGCTGCGCACCGGCGACATCGCCAGCATCGACGACTTCGGCTTTCTGCAGATCAGCGACCGGGTCAAGGACGTGATCAAGTCGGGCGGTGAATGGATCTCCTCGGTGCGCCTGGAGCATGCGTTGATGGGTCACCCCGAGGTGGCCGAGGCCAGCGTGGTGGGCGTGGCCGACGACAAGTGGACCGAACGCCCCCTTGCCGTGGTGGTCCGCCGCTCCGGATCGCAGATCACCGCCAGGGCACTGGCCGCCTGGCTCGACGATCGGGTGACGTCCTTCTGGGTTCCCGAGCGGTGGTCCTTCGTCGCCGAGTTGCCCAAGACCTCGGTGGGAAAGTTCGACAAGAAGGAGATCAGGGCGGCGAGCGGCGACGGGTCCCTGGAGATCGAGAAGCTGCCCTGAGGATGGGCGGCTCGATACCGTGGCAGACATGTGCGGGCGGTTCACCTCCACGTCTCCCATCGAGGTCCTGGCCGAGACCTTTGCCGTCGACGAGATCAGGGCGGAACCCAGCGAAGCCCGCTACAACGTGGCCCCCACCCAAGAGGTCCTGGCGGTAGCCACTCGCCGGCCCCGCCCCTCGGGGGACCGGGCGCCGGCGGGCACTGGCGCGGTTCGGAGTCTCGGCCAGTTTCGCTGGGGGCTCATCCCGTCGTGGGCCAAGGACCTCTCGGTGGCCAGCAGGATGATCAATGCTCGGGCCGAGACGATTGCCGTCAAGCCGGCGTACCGCAAGGCGATGATCACTCGGCGCTGTCTCATACCGGCCGACGCATTCTACGAGTGGCAGGCCCGGCCCGGGCGCGGGAGCAAGCAACCGTGGGCCATCCGCCTGGCCTCGGGCCAGCCGATGGCGTTCGCCGGCCTTTGGGAGGTGTGGCGGGATCGGCGCGACCCCGATGCCCCCCCGGTACGCTCCTGCGTGATCATCACCACGGCGGCGAACAGGGCCCTCAGCGACATCCACGATCGGATGCCGGTCGTGCTCGCCCCGCATACCTGGACGAGGTGGCTCGACCCCACCAACGAGGACCACGACGGCCTCCACGCCCTGCTCAGGGCGGCACCAGACGACTGCTTCGAGACCACGACGGTCTCCCCGGCGGTCAACGCGGTGACCAACGACGGGCCCGAGCTGATTCGGCCGACTCCGGCGGACGGGTAAGCGGGGCGGATCGAGCCTGGACGGGCAACCCGGCCGCCGGACGGCCCGCCCGTTGCTCAGCGCCCCGAAGGCCGCACCGTGCCCCGTCCCGGGTCGGGACCGGCGGAGACCGGCGTCGCCCATGCGGGTGGAAGCCAGTTGCCCGGCGCCGAGTCGGAGGCCTCATCGGGGACGGCCAGATCATCGTGGCTGGGACGGGTCTTGGCGATCGAGGCGGCGATCCCCGACCCGTCGAGACCGAGCTGGGCCAGGATCTGGGCGACCTTGCCATGGGGGAGAAACGACGTGGGCACGCCCAGCACGAGCACCGGGGGACCGACCCTGGTCTCTGCGAGATCGGCCACCGCGTCGGCCAGGACCGAACCGGCGCCGCCGGTCCTGATCCCATCCTCGACGGTGACCACCAGGTCATGGCGGCCGGCATCGATGACCATGGCCGGGTCGAAGGGCCTGACGACGCGCACGTCCCACACGGTGACATACACCCCGTCGGCGGCCAGAATCTCGGCCGCGTCCTCGGCCGCGCTGAGCATCTTTCCGACGGCCAGGATGCAGACCGAACCATCGCCCGTGCGAACCTTGCGCGCCGAGAGGTCGGAGCCGACCTGGTCGGCCTCGACTTGGCGGGCGTCACCTTTCGGATAGCGGATGGCCGATGGGCCCGAGAGGCCCAGCGCGGTGTCGAGCATGACACCGAGCTCCTGGGCCGATGACGGGGCGAAGATGGTCATGCCCGGAATCTTCAGGCACAGGGCCATGTCCAAGATCCCGTGGTGGCTGGGCCCGTCGTCTCCGGTGATGCCGGCCCGGTCGAGGGCGAAGACCACCGGCAGGCCGTGCAGGCCGACATCAAGGTTGGCCTGGTCGAAGGCCCGGCTGAAGAAGGTGGAGTACACGGCCACCACCGGACGCAGACCGGCCATGGCCATCCCCGCGGCAGATGTCACCGCGGTCTGCTCGGCGATGCCCACATCGAAGCAGCGGTCCGGCCACCGGTCGGCGAAGGGCAGCAGGCCCACCGGACCGGCCATGGCCGCGGTGAGGGCCACCACATCGCTGCGCCGCTCACCCTGGGCGATCATGGACTCGTTGAAGGCCTGGCTGTAACCCTTCGGGCCCTTGGTGGCGGCGTCGGGGCCGACGGCGGGGTCGAACACCGAAGCGTCGTGGAGGCACTTCTCGTCGTCGGTCTCGGCCGGCCCGTATCCCCGACCCTTCTGGGTCACCACATGGACCACGATGGGTCCGTCGAACTCGGTGGCCTGACTGAGGGCGAGCTCCACGCCGGTCTGGTCATGGCCGTCGATGGGGCCCACGTAGCGAACCCCGAGGGTCTCGAAGAACACGGGCGGCTCGATGACCTCGCGCACCGCCGAATACAGTCCCTGCAGACTGTGGTAGGCGACACCGCCCACCCCGGGGAGGTCACGCAGGGCGTCTTCCATGCGGCCCCGCACCGAGCGCAGGCCCGGATGCAGGCGCAATCTGGTCAGGCTCTCGGACAACCGGGAGATCGTGGGGGCGTAGGACCTCCCGTTGTCGTTGAGCACGATGACGACGCGGCTGGCGCTGTGGCCCAGATTGTTCAAGCCCTCGAAGGCCATTCCCCCGGTCATGGAGCCGTCCCCGATCACGGCGACGATCCTGCGGTCCGGGGTCGTGCTGCGGGCCACGCCGGCGGCAATGCCGTGGGCGTAGGACAAGATGGTCGACGCATGGCTGTTTTCGACCCAGTCGTGCACCGACTCTGCCCTCGACGGATAGCCGGAGAGACCATCGGGCTGGCGAAGGGTGCCGAACATCTCGCGCCGGCCGGTCACGATCTTGTGCACGTAGGCCTGATGGCCGGTGTCCCACAGCAAGATGTCGCGCGGCGAGTTAAAGACGCGGTGCAGAGCGAGCGTCAGTTCGACCGCACCCAGGTTCGAGCCGAGGTGGCCCCCGGTGACCGAAACCGCCTGGACGATGAAGGATCGGATCTCCGCGGCCAGTACCTTCAGCTGGCCCTCATCCAGCTTGCGGAGGTCGGCCGGACAGGTGATCGAGTCCAACAACATCGTCTCACCGTACCTCCTGCCGGCGTGGACGGAGTTCGGCGGCCATAGGGTTGGCGATCGTGGATCGGTTCCAGTATCTGTGGCTCATGGCCGGCTGTCTGGTGCTGACCGCCCCCCTCGAGCTCGTTCTTGGTGCTCGGGTGTGGCGCCGGCCCCGCCGCGCCGCCCGAGCCTTGATCGTCCCGGCGGTCATCTTCTCGCTCTGGGATGTGGGCGCCATCGCTCATCATCACTGGCACTACAGCGCCCGGTACACCACGGGCTGGGACCTGCCGGGGCGCCTTCCGGTGGAGGAGGTGGTCTTCTTCTTCGTCGTGCCCATCTGCGCCCTGCTGACCTTCGAGGTGGTCACCTTGATCCTCACCAGACTGCGGGGCCGTCGGGCCGTCCCCCGCCAGGATGGGTCAGCGTCGGGGGGCAAGCCGTGATGTACACCGTGTGGGCCCTGGTGGCGGCCGTTGGGGTGGTGGTCATGGAGTTGCTGTGGCTACGCAGCGGCTTGTTCCGCCGGCCCGCGTACTGGGTCACCCTGGCCGTCACCTGGAGTTTCCAGGTGCCCGTCGATGGGTGGCTCACCAAGCTCTCCGCGCCGGTGGTCCTCTACAACCCGAAGGAGCTCTCCGGGATACGGTTTCCCTGGGACATCCCCGTGGAGGACTTCGTCTACGGTTTCGCCCTGGTCACCCTGGTCCTGGCCCTGTGGTTACGTCGCGCCCCAGATAACATCCCCAGGTGACGTTCCACGCCTTTGGATGCCAGGTTCGAACCCGTTGATCGGAGATGTCGTTGCCGCTGTGGTGGCCTTCGTGGTCATGGAGCCCCTCACCTATGCCGCCCACCGTTGGGTGATGCACGGGGTCGGTTGGGTCCTGCACCGCTCCCACCATCGGATCCGGCGTTCGTCGGGACCCCTCGCCGCCGGCGTGGAGGCCAACGACTGGTTTCCGGTGATGTTCGCGGGCCTGACCATGGCCGCCATGGCCCTCGCCGTCGCTCAGCCTACGTTCGATCTGCTGATGCCTATCGGAGTGGGCGTCACGGCCTATGGGGCGGTATATGGCGTCGTTCACGACGTGTACATCCACCGTCGATTCGTCCGCATGCCCGCCGTCCGACCGTTGGAGTTCCTGGGCCGAGCCCATGCCCTGCACCACCGTTTCGGCGGGGAGCCCTACGGCATGTTGTGCCCGATCCTGCCCCGCCGGCTGCGGGAGCGGGCGGCCGCTTCGCCCACCACTAGCACCTTTTGGGCCAGGGGCACGCGGACCCGCCCCGCAAACACGTCGTAGTTGGCCGCCTCGATGCGCTCGAGAATGCCGGCATAGAGCCGGTGAGCGCCGGCGATGCATCGTTGCGAGAGCGGCGGGAGCAGGGCGACGCCGGCGGTTGCGGAGCGGTAGTAGGTGCGGGTTCGTTCGATCTCGAAGCCCATGAGCTCCGTCCACCCGGAGGTGACCTGGCGTCGGTCGAGGCCCTGGCGAGCTGCGAAACGATCGATGTCGTCCTGGGGCAGGTACACCCGGCCCCGGTCGAGGTCCTCGGCCACATCCCTGAGGAAGTTGGTGAGCTGAAAGGCGATACCCAGGTCTCGGGCCGGGCCGAGGGCGGACGCCATGTCGTCGGGTTCGAGGATGGGCAGCATCATCTCGCCGATCACCGCCGCTGAGCCGTCCATGTAGTCGAGCAGGTCCTCGAAGCGGTCGTAGTGGTCCACCGTCAGGTCCATGGTCATGGAGCGCAGGAAACGCCGGAAGCACTCGGGATCGATCCCGAAGGCCAAGACGGTGTGCACCACGGCCTTGAGGACGGGATCACGGGAGTTGCGTGCTTCGAGGTCGACGAAGAAGCGGTCGCCGAAGTCGGCCAGGGCGCTGGCCCGCACCGCGGTCGGGACGGGGCCGAGGTCGTCGACAATGTCGTCCGCATACCGGCAGAATCCGTAGAGGGCATGCACATGGTGGCGCTTGACCGCGGGCAGGAGGAAGGTGGACCAGTAGTAGGTCGTGCCGCTGCGCCGGTTGAGCTGGCGACAGCGCCGGTAGCTCTGCTCCAGCGTCGGTCCCCGGGTCACCGGTGAGGGAGCCCGCCGCCCAGCTCGTCGACCCGGTCGGCGGCCAGGCGGCCCGAGACGAGCACCATGGGCACGCTGACGCCGGGCACCGTGCCCGAACCGACCAGCACGAGGCCGGGGACGCGACGATCCCGATTGGGCGGCCGCCACGGACCGGTCTGGAAGAACCGGTGGGAAAGGGCAAATGGTGTTCCCCGTTCCATCCCTGCTGCCTCCCAATCAGATGGGTCGACGAATCGCTCGGTGACCACGTCGTCGACCGGGTAGCCCAGGGCGCCCAGGCGTTCCACCAGGCTCAACTGGATCCGGCGGCGTTCAACCGTCCAGTCCAGTCGACCGTCGAGGTTGGGAACAGGCTCCAGGGCATAGAGGACCTGGCCACCGGGGGGGGCCAGGCGGGGATCGGTCAGGGTGGGGCAGCACACCAGGATGGCGGGGTCGGGCTGGCGGGTGCCGTGGCGAAGCAGGGCGTCGAACGAACCCTTCCAGTCCCGGCCGAAATGGATGTTGTGGTGGCCCGCCTCGGCTGGCAGGGCGCCGCGAACTCCCGCCAGCCACAGTGCGCACGATGGCGAGTACTCACCGCGGCGCGCCACGCGCGGCATCGGGGTCTCAGGGAGCAACTCCCGGTACACCGCCGGTAGGTCGGGATTGGCGACCACCGCGTCGGCGCCGACGAAGCTGCCATCGCCCAGGCGGACCCCGGTCACCGCTCCGGTGGTGCCCAGGCGGCGCACGATGCGGTCGACCGGGGCGTTATAGAGGATCTCCACGCCCGCCTCGCCGGCCGCCGCGGCCAGGCCCCGGGACACGGCGTGGATACCGCCGTCGGGGAACCAGACACCCTCGACGGTGTCCATGTAGGTGATGATGCAATAGATGGCGAGTGCATCGAAAGGCGACAGGCCGGCATAGAGCGACTGGAAGCTGAACAACTTCTGCAGCCGGTGGTCGTCGAAATAGCCGTTGACCGCCGAGGCCACCCGGCGGAATGCCCCCAGCCTGACCAGGTTCAACGCTGGGCCCAAGGGCCGGATCAGATCGATCGGACCGTTGAAGTTCCGTTCGATGAAGTGGGGCTGTTCGAGATGGTAGAGCTGCTCGAGCCAGTCGCAGAATCGTTCGAAGCCGGCCGCCTCCCTCGGACCGCAGCTGGTTCTGATCTCCTCGGCCATGGCCCCTCGACCGTGGCGGACGGCCAACGGTGCGTCGTCGGGGAACCAGGCGCGATACATCGGATCGAGGGGCTGCAGCTTCAGGTGGTCACCCATCACGGCTCCGGCGGCCGCGAAGGTGTCGGACAGCAGGCCGGTCATGGTCAGGACACTCGGCCCGGTGTCGATGGAGTAACCCTCCGATTCCCACAGCCCGGCCCGGCCGCCGGGGACCTCGGCCCGCTCGACGACGGTTACGTCGTGGCCTCGGCCCTGGAGGTGACAGGCCGCGGCCAGGCCTCCCAGCCCTGCTCCGATGACCGTGACCCGCACAGGTCCTAGTGGTCCCGGCCGGCCACGAAGCGGGCCAGTTCGATCAGGGCGCCGATGGCGTCGCCCGTCAAGGGGAGGCGCTCGGCGGCACCCAGCGCCTGGTCGACCAGTCGGTTGATGCGATCGGCCACCGCCGCCGCGGCGCCGGTGCGCGAGAAGATCTCCTGCATCGCCGCCACCTCCTCGGTGGTCAGGTCGCCAGCACCGAAGCGGCGGTTCAGGAACTGGCGGTCGGCGGCGCCGGCGTCGCGTCTGGCCAGGGCGTGGAGCAGGGTCGGTTTGCCCTCGCGCAGATCCTCACCGACCGGCTTCCCCGTGATCGAAGGGTTGCCGAACACCCCGAGCATGTCGTCTTTGAGCTGAAATGCCTCGCCCAGTGGGTCGCCGTAGGCCGACAGCGGGGCCAGCAGGGCGGTGATGTTGGTGGGGCTGGCCAGAGCGGCACCGAGGTGCATGGGTCGCTCGATGGTGTACTTGCCGGATTTGTAGCGGCAGATGCGCCGGGCCAGTTCGGGGTCGGCCCGGCGGGCTGCGGTGCCATTGGTGTCGAGGTACTGGCCGATGTTGACCTCGAGGCGCAGCTCGTTCCACACATCGAGGGCGGCCCGGGGGGCGCCGGCCAGAAATCGGTCGGCGTAGACGAAGGCCAGGTCGCCGACGAGGATGGCCACGCTGTCGCCGAATCGGTCGGAGTCGCCCCGCCAACCCAGTTCGCGATGACGCCGGGAGAAGGCCACGTGTACCGTCTCGACCCCGTGGCGGCGGGCTGACGCGTCCATGACATCGTCGTGGATGAGGGCAAAGGTGTGAAGCAACTCGAGAGCACAGCCGGCGTCGATGACCACTGGGTCATCGGGGTCCCCGGCCATGCCCACGAAGGCCCAGTAACAGAAGGCCGGCCGCAACCGCTTGCCCCCCGAGAGGACCAGTGATCGGAGAGCGGCCAACGGGGGAGTCAGGTCGGCGTCGACACCCGCCCATCGCTGGGCGTCGGGATCGAGGGCCCCGACGATGCGCTCGTCCACGCGGGCCGCGATGTCCCCGAGGGAGGGCGGAGCGGCAACCGGTCGGAACGTCGTCATCTCACCTTGACAGTAAGCGCGCTCCACGACGTTCACACCGTGGAGGGGTTGAAGTTCGCTGGCCGTGCCCATCGGGGGGGCGGCGGTGATGCCGGCGATCGGCCCACGGGGTGACCCGCAACGCCAGAACGTAGGCGGCCGCCAGGACGGCGACACCTCCCAGGGCGTCGATGAAGTAGTGGTTGGCGGTGACCACGATGCAGAAGATGGTGGCCAGCGGGATCAGCAGGGGCAGCGGCCGGGCCCAACGCCGGCGCACCATCGGCACGACGGCCACTGCGCACCACATGGACCAGGCGGCATGAAGGCTGGGCATGGCCGCGTAAAGGTTCGACACATCGGTGATGGTGTCGTTCTCGAAGCTCCACAGGCCGCCGAAGGTGTCGACGGTGTCGACGAAATGAAACGGGGCAGCGAGCAGGCGGGGAGGCAGGAGCGGGAAGAATGCAAAGCCGATGAGGGCCAGGCCGGTGGTGATGGCCAGGGTGTTTCTCCACAGCCGGTAGCGCTCCGGGAACTTCCAGAACAGCAGCACCAGCACGGCGATAACCGCCAGGAAGTGGATCGAGCCGTAGAAACCATCCCAGAACTCGATGAAGCCCCGGTGGGCGAGGAAGTGGTTTTGAACGGCCTGTTCGTGAAAGATCCCCAGGTTACGTTCGAGATCGATGATCCGACGGGCATTGGCGGTGGCCTGCTTGACCGCCTCGCGATGCGAGCCGTGGATGTCCCGGGCCGCCGTGTACAGCGAGTAGAACACGGCGATGAGCAGGACCTCCTTCCACCACCGAAGCGATGCGTCCTCGGAGGCGGCAGGCCGAGCCGGTCCGCGTACCTGCAGCCGGCGCCGAGTCTCCGGGCCGCAGGTCGGAGCCTGGTGATGGTGATGGTGAATGGCGGAGATGAACCGAAAGGGTACCGGGTGACCCCGCTTGGGGGTGGGTGACCTCGGCGCCACCGGGTTCGGATCATCGTTCCCCGCCGGTAGCCTCTGCTTCGGCCCACCCCCGGGCCGGGCGAGACCAACGAGGAAAAGAGGAGATGGCGTGATCGACGAATCGGTTGTCCAGCGGGTGCTCGGCGTTGCTCTGCGGACGGGCGGCGATTTCGCCGAGATCTTTGCCGAGGACCGCCACGGCACCGCCGCTCGCCTCGACGACGGCCGGGTCGAGGACCTGTCCTCGGGCCGAGATCGCGGCGCGGGGATTCGGGTCGTCGTGGGTGAGACCACCGGCTTCGCCCACACCAGCGACCTCTCGGAGGTCGGGCTCGTCCGCGCCGCCCAGGCAGCCGGCGCAGCGGCAAAGGGAGGCGGTGGTGGCGTTCGGGAGGTGGCATTGCCCCTGCGCCGCCCCCCCGCCCGCAGCGCCGAGCAGATCGCCCCCGAGACGGTCAGCAAGGCCACCAAGGTGGCGCTCTTGGAACGGGCCAACGACACGGCGCGCACCGTGGGGGGGGGCATTCGCCAGGTCAGTGCCATCTATGGCGACGGTCGCCGGAGGATCATGGTGGCCAACAGCGACGGTCTGTGGGCGGACGACGATCAGGTCAAGACCCGCTTCGCGGTGTCGTGCGTGGCCCTCGGGGACACGGGCATGCAAACCGGCCGGGGATCGATCGGGGCCACGGTCGGCTTCGAGTTGTTCGACACCCATGACATCGATGAACTGGCTCGGGAAGCGGCCGAGCAGGCTCTGCTCAAGCTGGCCGCTCGGCCGGCGCCCTCGGGCACCGTGCCCGTCGTCATCAAGGCGGGCAGCGGGGGGATCTTGTTCCACGAGGCCTGCGGGCACGGCCTCGAGGCCGACCACATCGCCAAGGACACCTCGGTGTTCGCCGGCCGGGTCGGCACCCAGGTGGCCAGCAGGCTTGTGACCCTGGTGGACGACGGGACGATGGGCTCCGAATGGGGAGCGCTGGCCATCGACGACGAGGGCTATTCGACCAGGAGCAATGTGCTTATCGAGGACGGCATCCTGACCGACTACCTGTGGGACTGGTTGCGGGCCCGCAAAGAGGGCAGGCAGAGCTCGGGGAACGGCCGGCGTGAGACCTACCAGCACCTGCCTATGGTGCGGATGACGAACACGTTCCTGCGCAACGGTGTGGATGATCCCGAAGAGATCGTGGCCCAGACCCCTCATGGGGTCTATGTGGCCCAACTGGGGGGCGGAGAGGTCAACACCGCCACCGGTGATTTCGTGTTCGGCACGACGGAGGCCTACCTGATCGAGGATGGCCGGATCACCGAGCCGCTGCGCGATGCGAACCTCATCGGCAACGGTCCCCGGGTGCTCGAATTGATCGACGCAGTGGGCGATGACTTTGCCATGGGTTCTCCCGGCACCTGCGGCAAGCAGGGCCAGGGCGTACCGGTCGGCACCGGTCAGCCGACGTTGCGGGTGGCGGCGATGACCGTGGGCGGGACGGCCCGATGAGCGAGGTGTCCGCCACGGCGACGACCGACGAGGGCCTGACTGACCTGGCCACCCGGGTGGCCGGATGGGCGCGCCACGGCGAGGAGGTCGAGGCGTACGTGGCCCGGGGCCACGACACCGAGGTGCGGGTATTTGGCGGCGAGGTAGAGTCACTGTCGTCGGCTACTTCGGCGGGCATCGGCGTGCGGGTGGTGGCCGGGTGGCGGCAGGGTTTCGCCTATGCCGGGTCCCTGGACGAGGTTGCCCTGGCCCAGACGCTGGCCGAGGCCCGGGACAATGCCGGTTTTGTCTCGCCTGACGAACTGGTCGGGCTGGCCGTACCCGACGGCGTGGCCGCCGCCGACCTCGACCTGTGGCGTGATGACCTTGACGCCTACCCGATCGAGGAGAAGGTCGCTCGGGCCCTCGATCTCGAGGCTCGGGTGCGGGCCGGAGACCCCCGCATCCGGCAGGTGGAATCGGTCGAGTGGGCGGACGCCGCCTTTGAGTCAGCGGTGGCCACCAGCACCGGGGTGGTGGCATCGTCGCGACGTACGGGCTGCTATCTCTACGCCTATGCCATCGCCGGCGAGGGCGATGAGACCCAGACCGGGGCCGGTTACTCGGTGGGCCGCAGTCCCCGTGACCTCGACGCCGACAAGGCGGTCCACGACGCCATAGAGCGGGCCACCCGCCTGCTCGGAGCCACACAGCCGATGTCGGCCCACCTGACCGTCGTGTTCGAGCCGAGGATCACCGCCACCTTCCTGGGGATCCTGGCCGGAACGTTGAACGGGGAGTCAGTCAGCAAAGGGCGTTCCCTCTTTGCCGACCGGTTGGGCTCGGAGATCTCGGTCCCCGGCCTGACCCTCCTCGACGATCCCACCGATCCCGACGCTTACGGGGCCGCCCCCTATGACGCCGAGGGTCTGGCCACGCGGCGAAACAGCCTCATCGAGGGGGGAGTGCTCAAGGGCTTCCTCTACAACACCTATGCGGCGCGGCGAGCGGGGACGGTCTCGACGGCTTCGGCGGTTCGGGCCGGGTTCAAGAGCGTTCCGGGCACCGGAGCCCGGGCGCTGAGCGTGGTGCCCGGCGAGCTCGACCCCTCGGGAATCCTGGCCAAGGTGGGGGACGGATTGCTCGTCCAGTCCGTGGCCGGGATCCATTCGGGCGTGAACCCGGTGAGTGGAGATTTCTCTGTCGGTGCCGAAGGAGTCCTCATCCGTGGTGGGGAACTGGCCGGACCGGTCCGGGAGATCACGATCGCCTCGTCACTGCAACGCATGTTGTCGGGGATCGTGGCTGTCGGCTCCGATCTGGAGCGCCTGCCGTCGGCCGCCTCGGGCGTCACCTTGGCCATCGACGACGTTTCCATGAGCGGGGCATGATGCTCCTCGTCCCCTAAGGGTCCGGCGGACCCTAACGTGGGGCTATGGGAATCTTCAACCGGCGCCATCCCGAGATCGTTGACGCGGCCGATGCGTTGCCAGGCCGATCCGAAGGCTTGGTCGTGCCCGAAGTCCATGCCGTCAATGGCCACCGTGTGGTCCCGCCCTTCCCCGAGGGCCTGGAGCAGGCCGTCTTTGCCATGGGCTGCTTCTGGGGTGAGGAGCGTCGTTTTTGGGAGGCTCCGGGGGTGTGGAGCTCGGCCGTAGGCTACACCGGCGGCTTCACTCCGAATCCCACCTACGAGGAAACCTGCTCCGGCCGGACCGGCCACGCCGAGGCCGTGCTGGTCATCTGGGATCCCCAGATCACCACGTATGAGGCATTGCTGGCCATCTTCTGGGAGGGCCACGATCCCACGCAGGGCATGCGCCAAGGCAACGACATCGGCAGCCAGTACCGCTCCGCCATCTTCGTCCATGGAGGCGTCCAGCGGGGGGCGGCAGAGGCGTCACGGGTGGCCTACCAGAAGGTTCTGAGCGAGGCCGGTTTCGGCACCATCAGCACCGAGATCGCCGACGCCGGGATGTTCTACTACGCCGAGGGCTACCACCAGCAATATCTGGCGAAGAACAGCGGCGGCTACTGCGGCTCGGGAGGCACGGGGGTGTCCTGCCCGGTTGGTCTGACAGGCTGACGAGGGCCCGGTGTCGCAATGACGTTGTACGGTGGCCTTGATGGCTGTTGAGATGACCCAGCCGGCGGTGCCGTTCACTTATGACGACCTGGAGGGCATGCCTGACGATGGTTATCGGCGGGAGATCATCGGCGGAAGCCTTATCGTGACCCCGTCACCCGCAGGCGGCCATCAGCGGGTGACGGGGAAGCTCTACGCGCTCGTTCAAGCGGCAGAGGTCCCCGGGAACATGGCCATGGTGGCGCCGTATGACTGGAAGTTGCCCGATGGGGGCAGTGTGCAACCGGACGTTATGGTCATCCGGCGCCAGGACTTCGACCGCGACGGTCCCCTGCCGACGTCGGCCGCTCCTCTCCTCGTGGTCGAGGTGCTCTCGCCGTCCAATGCCGCACAGGACCGGGCGCTTAAGCGGGATCTCTACGAACGCCTGGGCGTGCCCGCCTATTGGATCGTTGACCCCTCGGCTCCATCACTGCTGGCGCTGCGTTTGGCCGAGGGCCGCTACATCATCGAGGACGAGACCAGCGGCACCTTCCGGACCGACTGGCCGTTCCCGCTCAGCGTTGACCTCGCCAATCTGGCCTTCTAGCGCGGTGCGCCAGCAAGACCTGGCGAAGAACCAGGGCGGCTAGGGTGGCTCGGGAGGCGCGGGGGTGTCCTGCCCGGTTGGCCTCACCAGCTGCACAGGGGAAATGGCCTCGTCGTCAGACGGGGGTCTGAGCAAGGAGGGACCTTTGAGCCCGGCGGCGCCGCCGATGGCGCACCCGCAGCCCGCTTCGAGGGGGATGGCGGGGATGGCATCGAGGAGCAGGCGGCGGGTGCGCTCGACGTTGTCCGCGAGCACGGCCAAGACCCCCTCCATGGACACCGCTTCGCCGAAGCCGGGACGGTCGGGATCATTGGTCTCCACGCCGGTGTCGTAGTCGGTGATCAGCGCCAGTCCGCTGTAGCAGAGGCCGAGCTCCCGGGCCAGGGCGGCCTCGGGGTACTGGGTCATGTTGACCACGTCCCAGCCCGCGGATCGGTGCCAAGCCGATTCCGCCCGGGTGGAGAAGCGAGGACCATTGATGACCACGATGGTGCCGCGGGGATGGATGGTCACGTCAGTCCCGTTACCGGCGTCGGCCAGCACCGCCGACAGCTCCGGGCAGTAGGGATCCGCAAATCCGATGTGGTCGACGACGGGGCCGTCGACGTAGGTGTCGCGGCGGCCCCAGGTGCGGTCCACCAGCTGGTCGAGGACCATGAAGTCGCCCGGCTCGACCTCGGCCCGCAGCGATCCCACGGCACACGGGGCCACCACCCGGCGGACGCCCAGAAGATGGAGGGCCCACAGGTTGGCTCGATAGTTGATCCGGTGGGGTGGCAGGGAGTGGTCGCGGCCATGGCGAGCAATGAAGGCCACCTGGACTTCGCCGATCCGCCCGATGCCTACCGGTGACGAGGGTGCACCGTAGGGGGTCTCGAGGTTGACGTCGACGGCGTCGGCGAGCAACTCGTAGAAGCCCGAGCCCCCAATGACGGCGACATCTGCGGTCGGGGCTGTCACCGGCTCATGTCGATGCGGTGGATTTTGACGGGCCTCCCGGGCCGGTGGCCGGGCCCTTGCGCTTTCCGTTGGAGGCACCCGAGTCGGCTGGGGTTGATGAGGACTTGTCGCCTGAGCCTGACTCCTTGGTCGTGGTGGAGGAGGGCGCCGCCGCGCCGTCCGACGACGAGGCGCCATTTTCCGAAGATGTCGAGGTCGAGTCGCCGGCCTTGGTGCTCGATGCCGCCCCCGAACGGCTGTCGTTCTTGTAGAAGCCACTGCCCTTGAAAGAGATGCCGATGTTGCCGAAAACCTTCCGAAGGGCGCCGCGGCAATGCGGACAGACGGTGAGAGCCTCGTCGGTGAAGGATTGCACGGCGTCGGTGTGTTCGCCACACGACTTGCACACGTATTCGTAGGTCGGCATGGGGTTGTCGGTCCTCCACCGTAGCCCAGCGGCCCGCGCCCACTGCGCTGGCACTCTCACTTGGCGAGTGCCAAGCCTACTGGTTGGCGGCGCCGAGCCGACAGCGCAGAGATGCTAGAACGAAGCAATGAGCACCGCTGCTGGACGGCCGCGCCCGTGACGACGGTGAGCAAGGCGGTTATTCCCGCCGCCGGGCTCGGAACGAGGTTCCTTCCGGCGTCGAAGTCCCAGCCCAAGGAGATGCTGGCGCTGGTCGACAAGCCGGCCATCCAGTACGTGGTGGAGGAGGCAGTGCGGGCCGGTATCACCGATGTCCTGATCATCACCGGGCGGGGCAAGGCCAGTATTGAGGACCACTTCGATCACTCCCTGGAGCTCGAAGACCATCTCGAGCGCGCCGGCAAGCAGAAGGAACTGGCCGCTATGCGAGCCATCGCCGAGCTGGCTGACGTCCACTTCGTCCGCCAGGGCGCCCCCCGCGGCCTCGGCCATGCGGTGATGGTGGCCCGTCACCATGTTGGTGACCAGCCGTTCGTGGTCATGCTGGGCGACGACATCATGCACGAGCGGGCCGGGGTGCTCGACGGCATGCTGGCCGCCAACGATCGACACGGAGAGTGCGTCATTGCCTTGAAGGAGGTCGAGCTCGAGCAGATCTCCTCCTACGGCTGTGCGCGCGTCGAGCCCTTCGATGGTCCCGTGGTCCGGCTGATCGACATCGTGGAGAAGCCCGAGCCGGCCGACGCCCCATCCAACCTGGCGGTCATGGGACGCTACGTCTTGACGCCGGACATCTTCCCCGTCCTCGAGCGGACCGGGGCCGGAAAGGGTGGGGAGATCCAGCTCACCGACGCCATCAGAACCCTGATGGACAGCCGGACGTTTTACGGTTACGCCTTCCGCGAGGGTCGTTTCGACGTCGGCAACAAGCTCGACTACCTCCGGGCCACCGTCGAGCTGGCCCTCGAGCGAGAGGATCTGGGCCCGGCGTTTCGCCGTTACCTCGTGGAGCGGCTGGCCCCCGAACCGCCGGCTTGAGCACGGGTGCGTCCCGGCACCCTGCGTCCTGTCCGATCCCGTCGGGCGGCCATCCGCCACTCGGTACACTTCGAGCCATGTCTGACCGTGGTCTCACCCACATCGATCCTCTCGGGCGGGCCCGGATGGTCGACGTCACGCAGAAGGAAACCACGCACCGACGGGCCATTGCCCGCTGCAAGGTGTTCATGTTGATGGAGACCACCTCCAAGGTGGCCAGCAACGCCATGAGCAAGGGTGACGTGCTCGGGACGGCCCGCATCGCCGGGATCCAGGCGGCCAAGCGCGCCTCGGATCTCATTCCTCTGTGTCATCCCCTTCTCGTCGGTGCGGTGACCATCAACTTCACCATCGGCGAGGACCACGTGGAGGTCGAGACCCAGGTGGAGACGGTGGATCGGACCGGCGTGGAGATGGAAGCCCTGACCGCGTGCTGCGTAGCCGCTCTGACCATCTACGACATGTGCAAGTCCGCCGACCGCTCCATGGTCATCGGGGAGCTGGCTCTCTGGGAGAAGACCGGTGGTCGCAGCGGCCAGTGGAAGCGGCACGCTGACGGACTGGCCGCACCTCTGGTCAACACCCCTCCCGCTCGGTCGTTCGACGATGATCTCGACGAGCGGATCGACGGCGCCCTGGCCGCCGAAGACGATCCCCGGTCGTGAACCCACGCCCTCGACGCCGGCGGCCATCGGGGGGCATTCTGCCGATTTGACGTCTTCGTCACTGGCGGCGGCACCGCCATCGCGGCTACGGTGCTCATGTTCAGCAACGGCTGATGCACGTCCTGTTCACCTGTGGGCCATCTGGAGGTCCCGGCCAGGATCCACCATCGGTGGCGTCCTGCGGGATACGGTCCCCAACACGTAAAGGTAGGCCGAGGAGCTTTGAAGACGGTGGCACTGCTGGTCCTCCTCCTCGTTTGGGGAGCGCTGATCGTTACGTGGCTGAGGTCACGGGCCCATGATGGTGGTTTCAGCGACCCGGTAGGCACGTTCAATCGCCACCTCCGGGTGTTGGAGAAGACAGCACCGACTCGCTACCCGGCAGCCAACCAGCGTCGGCCACCGACGATGGGCACGATCGCCCCCTACCGGCCGGGATCCGCTGGTGGTCTCGGCCCCATCTCGGGGAACCGGGGCCTACGACCATCCCCTCCCGGCGCCCTGCGACGGGCCCAGACCCAGAAGCGCCGCCGTGACGTGTTCTTCGCCCTTCTGGCCGGGGTGGTGGGCTCTTTGCTCCTGGCCATGGTGCCCGGGTTGCATGCCATGTTCTATCTCCAGGTGCTGTTTGACCTTTTGATGGGCGGCTACATTGCCCTGCTGGTACGGATTCGCAACGTGGCAACGGAGCGGGAGCTCAAGTTGGCCTACCTCCACCCGAACGCCCGCCCGGTGGCGGCCAGCCAAGGTCGACTGGCCCGGGACAACCGCTCGGGTGGCGGTTACCCCGTTGATGGCTACGACTACGGCTACGGGGAGCTCGCCGTGCGCCGAGTGGCCAACTGACCTTCGCCGAGTCGTCGGCACCGGGGGACGCTCAGAGCCAACCCCCCTCCCCCACCCACATGAGTGTGGAGATGGTTGCCGAGGCCGTACGGGCCCAGCTGGTCGAGGTACACAACGCCCGGGAGGCTGCGCTGAGCAGCTGCCGCGGCACCATCCGCTTGGCCGGCAGCGCCATCCGAGCGGTGCACCGCCATCAGCCGGGGCGGGCGGCGGAGCTGACCGCGCAATGTGAAGCCTCCCTCCGTGAAGCCCAGAGGGTGCTGTCCGACCATCCGGTGATTGCCCACGCCGGGTTTCTGTTCGACGCTGAGAAGGAGTATGCGGAGGCCGTTCTCACCGCAGCCCTGGTGGAAGCCGAACCGCTGGTCGACCACCGTTCCCTCGCCGTGGGGCTGCCGTCATGGCTGAACGGGCTGGCCGAGGCCGCCTCGGAGCTGCGCCGCCACCTCCTCGACCTGTTGCGCAACGGCAGGAACGAGGACGCCGAGGCCCTTCTCGTCACCATGGACGAGGTCTACGACCTCTTGGTGGGGGTCGATTTTCCCGATGCCGTCACCGGTGGTCTGCGTCGGCGGACCGATGCCCTGCGGGCCGTGCTGGAACGGACGCGCAGCGATCTGACGACCACAACCCTCCAGCATCGCCTGCAGGTTGCACTCGAGGCTGCCGGGGCCTTGGGCCTGTTGCCTCACGTCAAATCCTCCGGGAAGGCTGAGTCGTTGCCTCACGTAGAACCTCCGGCTGGGAACGGTGGTTGAAGGCGATGTTGACCCGCG
>JAABUQ010001787.1_pt1 | contig 44648 bp, 36 predicted proteins | sample 5560001 | NCBI WGS metagenome assembly JAABUQ01 (sample SAMN10711888, study PRJNA513371) | rock metagenome | isolation source: Antarctica rocks | place: Antarctica: Victoria Land, Finger Mt nord | collected 2015-12-18 | reverse complement strand
GTCGCCGCCCGATCAAACTCCGCCAGGTTGCGCCCTGGCCCGCCTCATGGCACAATACCGCCGGTCTGTAGGGGACCGCTCACAAGTAGGGGGGGAAGGCAATGGCATCGTTCCGCAAGATCGGCCGGAACTGGCACTATCGATTCGTTGACGGCGACGGGAAGCAGCGCGAACGGAAAGGTTGCCCGGATCGCCGCGTGACGGAAGGGATGGCCGCCGCCGCCGAGATCGAATCGGCCAACATCAAGCATGGATATGTTGATCCCAAGGCAAAACTCTTCAAGGCCCATGAGGCCCGACCCCTGGCCGATCACCTGGCCGCTTTCGAGGCGATGCTACGGGCGAAGAACGGCACGGCGAAATATGCCAGCGTGACCCGGAATCGGGCCGGTCGCGTCATCGACCTGGCCGGCTTCCGCCGCGTCTCCGACTTGTCTCTGTCCAAGGCCCTCGATGCCTTGGCGAAGCTCCGAGACGATGGCCTCGGGGCCGAGACGATCAACCACCACGTCCGCGCGGTCAAGGCGTTCTCCCGCTGGCTCTGGAAGGACGGAAGGGCTCGGGAGCATCACCTGGCCCACCTGGCGACGGCGAGTCCCGAGGCGGATCGGCGACGGCGACGGCGAGCCTTGACCCCGGCCGAAGCCGTCCGGTTGATTCAAGCCGCTGAGCATGGGCCAGTGGTCAAGGGGATGACCGGACCCGACCGCGCACGGGTCTACACGCTGGCGATGGGGACCGGCTTCCGAGCGTCCGAGCTGGCCAGTCTGACCCCGGAACGGTTCGACCTGGCGGGCGAGCCGCCCACCGCGACGGTAGCGGCTTGCTATACGAAAAACGGCAAGGAAGCCGTCCAGCCGCTTCCCCCCGCGCTGGCGAGCCGCTTAGCCCCCTGGATCGCCACGCTACCCGCTGGCCGTCCGATCTTCACCCTGTCCGACCGGACGGCGGAGATGATCCGGTTCGACCTGGAAGCCGCCGGCTTGCCTTACGAGACGCCATCGGGCTTCGCCGACTTTCATAGCCTCCGAGGGGTCTACATCTCGAACCTCGTGGCCTCGGGCGCGTCGGTGAAGACGTGCCAAGTCTTGGCGCGGCACTCGACCCCAAGCTTGACCATCGGAATTTACGCCAAGGCCAGCTTGCATGATATCAAAGGGGCCGTCGCCTCACTTCCCGACCCATCCTGGGGGAATTCCCGCCCCGGGGCGATGGCCGCGACGGGGACGAATGGAGCTATAAGCAAAGCGCCATCCCTTTCCCTTCCCTACGGAGGGGACGGAACGGGGCGGAACCCGTCGGTCACCGGCGGAAATGACGACTTGAACATCGGGGAACGTGCGTTAAATTCCCCCCTCCCGGAAGCCGTTAGTTTGCAAGGGTTTGACGCCACGAGTCGGATTCTGTCGGGGCCTGTCATCGAGTGCCGGCGGTGGGAGTCGAACCCACAAGGGGGTTCCCCCCCGGAGGATTTTAAGTCCTCTGCGTCTGCCGTTCCGCCACGCCGGCCGCGTTTTCGCCCGGATGGCGCCCGGGCCTCGGGAGAAGGTTAATCCGATCGCCGGGGACATGCAAACGAAACGAAGGTCGCCCGGCTCGCGGGGGTAAGCGTCTCGAAAGTGGGTGGGAAATTTCGTACAACGGAGGCCTTCGATGCGTCCATTCGGATTTCGTCGTCATCCGTTCACGGAGGGCTCCCATGTCCCGGCTCCCCTTGACCCCCGACCAGGCCGCCCTGTCCGACCGGATCTATCAATCGCTCCGCCAGGCCGCCGACTCCGACCTCCGGACCCTGGCCGACCTCCTGGCCTCCAAGCCCGACCATCAACTCCTCGGGCAGGCCGAGTTCGAGGTCCGCGACCACGTCCACAAGATCGGCGCCAAGGCGTTCCAGACCGCCTTGGAGGAGCGAAAAAAGGGGGGTACCAGGGCTCCAGCCTGAGTTGCCCCCAATGCCGGGGATCGGCACGGTTCGTCGAGTATCGGCCCAAGACCGTCCTCAGCCTGGTCGGCCCCTTTCCCCTGGAGCGGGCCTATTACCATTGCCGCGAGTGCGGCGTCGGCGCGATCCCCTGGGACCGGACGCTCGGGCTCACCCGCCAGGCGTTGACCCCCGGGGCATGCCAGGCCGTCGCCATCGCCGGGGCGGTGGACAGCTTCGGAGAGGCCGCCTCGGTGGTCCTCAAGAAGCTCTCCGGACTGCGAGTCTCCGAATCGACCGCGCGGCGGACCAGCGAGGCGACCGGCCGCGAGATCGGCCGGCGGGTCGCCGCCGGCGAGACCTTCGGGGCGAGCACGAGATGGCCCTGGGACAAGGACGCCCAGGGGAAGACCTGCGGCTATGTCTCGCTCGACCTGACCGGCCTGGGGATGCAGGGCAAGGGGGGGGCCAGGGCCGATGGCCGGATGACCGCCGTGGCGATGGTCTACAACCCGGTGCCCGAGGATCGGTCGCGGTGGGCCCACCCCAAGGTGACCGGCACGCCCGAGTTCCAGGCCCGTTACGTGGCCGGCTTGGGTGGGCAAGAGGCCCTGGGTGAGCCGCTCCGCCGGCAGGCGGCGCAGGTCGGGATGGACCAGGCCGAGCGTTGGATCGCCCTGTCCGACGCCGGGTCCGGGGTCGAGGACTGGCTGAGGGTGAACTTCGGGCGGGTCGACGCGGTGATCCTCGACTTCTACCACGCCGCGGAGCACCTGGGCGACCTCGCCCGGGCGTTGTACCCCGGCGACGAGGCCAGGCGAGAGCAGTGGATCGAGACCTGGAGCCATCGCCTGAAGCACCAGGGGGGCCAGGCGGTGCTGAAGGAGTTGCGAGAGATGACAGCGGAGGACCGCGAGTCGGTGCGAAAGGTCAGGGCCGAGGTGACGGGCTATTTCGAGAATCATGTCCATCGGATGGACTACCCGTCGTACCGGGCCAAGGGCTGGGCGATTGGCTCAGGCCCGATCGAGTCGGCGTGCAAGACGGTCATCGGCAAGCGGATGAAGAACGGCGGGATGCGATGGGGCGGGGACGGTGCCGATGAGATGTGCCACCTGCGGGCCCTGTTCAGCAGCGGGGAGAGCCAGTGGGATGCCTACTGGCATCAAACCCGTGCTGAACAGGTGATATCCCCATAAAAGTGCTACCCGCCCCGGCTCGCGGGTTGGGGGCGCGATCGAGGATCGAGGAACCAAGAGAAACTTACGCCTTGTTCTTCGGGCGAGGATTGGTCAAATTGGGTAATCGTCGGGGCGGGGATCGCGCGGACTCTTTGTTCTTCGGGCTGGTCCGGCGAACGTCGCGGGGATCTCGAGGCGGCCGGAATTGTCCGCTCCCGGAGGTCGAGCCGTCCGGTGGTCGTTGGTGGCTTCCCGCCGGAGGGTTCCCGGTTGCGTGGGCATGGTCGGCTCTGTTACGCTCGGTCGCATCGTTGGGTCGTGCCGTGCGGCCTCGCAGTCGTGATGGCGTCTCGACCATGCCCACGCAGCCGGGGACCCTTCGGTGATTCGAGCCCCGCGCGGGCTCGGGCCGGGGTGGGCGGGGGAATCCTCGCCCCGGACTCGGCGGCGGGGTGGTCCGGGCGGGCCCGACCGGATCATCGCGATTCATGAGACGATCCCGACTTCCTCGGCGACCTTTCGTCGACCGATTCCGGGCCCATCTCGACCGTCCCGGCGGGTGGGCCGCGCTGTTCCTCGCGGTCCGACGCAACCAGATCCTCCGGATCTTGGCGGCGATGGGGGTCCTCTGGGTCGCCGGCTCGGTGGGGATCCACCTGGCCGAACGGGGGGGCAACGAGCCGTTCGACACCTGGACGGAGTCGTTCTGGAACGTCTGGATCATGCTGTTCGCCGGGCCCGACAAGCCTCCCCGGACGGCGATCGGTCGGCTGATCTCGATGTTGCTCATCGGGCTCGGGGTCGGCCTGGCGGGGCTGTTCACCGGCTCGGTGGCGTCGGTCCTGGTCGCCCAGAATCTCCGGAGACGCGACGTGTCGAACTTCGAGATGGAAGACCACCTCGTCCTTTGCAACTGGAGCGAGCGGGGCCTCCCCTGGATCCGCGAGGTCCATAGCAAGATCATCCAGGACAAACGCCCGGTCGTGATTATCCACGACAGCCCCGAGGCGATCGACCTACCCGATCGCCAGGACGACGCGGCGTTCAACGACGTGTACATCGTCAAAGGTGACCCGACCAACGAGGTGATCCTCCGCCGGGCCCGGGTCCCTCGGGCCCACTCGATCGTGCTCCTGGCCGACGACCGCCAGGGGGAGCACGCCGACGGCAAGACGATCCTGACTTGCATCTCGATCCGGAACATCTGCAAGGGGGACCAGGTCCCCAACATCGCCGTCGAATGCCGGAACGTCAACAACCGCCACCACCTGCTCAAGGCCGGGGCCGACGAGATCATCTCTTCCGACGAGCTGGGGCTCCGGCTCCTGGCCAGGACCGCCCTGTTCCACGGGATGACCCGGGTCTATCAGGAACTCTTGACCGTCGGCCGCGACGCCAATGAGATGTACCTGCTCCCGGTCCCCGAGTCGCTCGTCGGTCGCGACTTCGTCGAGGTCGCCAGCATGTTCGTCCGCTATCGCGACGACAAGCGATCGTGCCTGCTCATCGGCATCCAGCGCGGCGACGAGATGATCCTCAACCCGGTCGGTTCCGATTCCGGGCCGCTCAAGGCGGGCGACCAGTTGATCCTCCTGAGCCGGGTCTTCCTGACCGCGACCCAGTCCCTCCCGACCGTCCCGACGGTCGAGCCGGACGCGGCCGCGCCCTGACCGGCGGGAGGCCGACCACCACCCGGCCCCGGGCCTTGCCCCGACCGAATGTTGCTTGTAAGCGGATTCATCATTGGGTACAGTCGACAGGCCATTCGCGGGCGTGGAAACCCATCGCGAAGAGCCGGGTCGACGTCGCGGCCGGGGCGGGACGGGTTCGCACGCGATCCGCGGTCGAGGGACGATGATGCCCCTCGGGAGTCGAGGGTGATGCCCCGAAGGACCGATCGATGAACCTTTTCGGCGACCTGTTGCGGTGGTTCTCCGGCGGCCCCGACGGCTACATGTCCCTGCACCACTGCTTGAAGGGCGACACCTTCTGGATCGCCTTGACGGTGATCCTCGACGTCGCCGTCGCGCTCGGCTATGTCATGATCGCCCGGCACTGGTGGGTGAACGAGAAGTCGCTGCCGGAAAGCCAGGCGAAGCGGGCGTTGGGGGACATGAAGCGCATCTTCCTGTTCTGCGGGACCTGCGGCTATCTGTTCATCCCTATCAAGATGTTCTGGCCGGCCTGGCGACTTTATGATATTTCCCTGATCGTGCTGGTTTATGTTACCTGGCAGTATGCTTTCAACGCCCGTCATCTCCGGGTGGTGTATCACGAGCTGGGCCGGACCAAGCAGCTGGCCCTGGAGTTGGAGGAGTCGCGGGCGGAATCGCGGCGGAAGAGCTTCTTCCTCAACGCGGTCAGCCATGACATGCGGACGCCGCTGAACGGCCTGATGCTCCAGGCCGAACTGGCCGAGTTGAGCCTCTCGGCCGACGACCCCGAGTCGATGACCGAGGCCCTCCGCGAGATCAAGGCTTGCGCCCGGACCACGGCCAACCTCCTGGGAAGCTTCCTCGAACTGGGCCGGCTCGACTGGTCCGAGGAGCCGGCCCACCCGAGCCGATTCCCGCTCATCGAGCTGGTCTCCGAGGTCAACGGGGCGGCCCGGGTCACCGCCGAACCCAAAGGCCTGGCGCTCCGCTGCGACGTCCCGGCGGGCCTCCAGCTCCGGACCGATCGCTTGAAGCTCGAACGGATCCTCCAGAACCTCGTGGGCAACGCGGTCAAGTTCTCCGAGAAGGGTTTCGTCGAGATTTCGGCCCGGGACACCGGCGGCGACGTCGAGATCACCGTGACCGACACCGGCGTCGGGATCCCGGCCGATCTCCAGGCCACCATCTTCGACGAGTTCTTCCAGGTGGCCAATTCCGAGCGGGACAGCAGCAAGGGCTTCGGCCTGGGGCTGTCGATCGCCCGACGCCTCGCCGCCCAGATCGGCGGCGAGCTCGCCGTCGAGAGCGAGGTCGGTCGGGGGAGCCGGTTCACGCTCCACCTGCCCGGGGGCGTCGACGACCCGGGGGCGTTCATCCCGGGCCCATCCGTCCGGGGCGGCCAGGCGTCCCCAGCCATCGGTTGAGGAGGTCGCGGCCCCCGGCGCGCCGGCGTCGTCGCGAGGCCCCCGAATCGCCCGGCGGGGAGTTGACAGGACGAGAAACCCGCCCGATAGTGAATGCATCGGGACAATCCTTCTGTCCCCGGGTCTCGACCTGGCCCCCGAACCCCACTCCCGGCTGCTCGCGAAGCCTCCCGGCCCGCCGCCGGGCGCCGGCCGATCTTGCTTTCGAAGGGGCGGGCGCGGCGCGACTTTGGCCCTCGTGGGAGGTTTCGTCGATGCAGAGCGTCACGATGTGGTCGACCGGCCGGAGCGATCGGGCCTGGTCGCTGGGCCTCTTCATCGCTTACGTGGCGGCCTGCCTGGCCTTCGCGCCGTCCCCTTCGCTCCGGGCCCAGGAACCCAAAAAGGAAGCCGCCCCCGCCCCCCCGCCGGCGGCCGAGGCGCCCCGGGCCGACGCGCCGGCCGCCGCCGAGGCGCCCCGGGCCGACGCGGCGGCGGCCCCGGCCGCCGCCGACACGAACGCCACGCCGGCGGCCAGGAAGTCGCTGCTCCGCTGGGCGGTCGAGGCTTCGGGCCCCATCGGCCTGTTCCTGCTCTGCCTGTCGATCTACTTCACGGCTTTGGTGATCAAGCTGTTCATGGAGTTGCGGGTCACCGAGGCCGTGCCGGCGGCGCTGGTCGACAAGCTGGAGAACGCCATCAAGGAGCGGAAGTTCCAGGAAGCATACGACTCGTGCCGGGACAACGACTCGTTCCTGGCCCGGCTGGTCCGGACCGGCGTGGCCAACCTCCCCAACGGCCGGGCCGAGGCCAAGGAGGCGATGAACGCGACGCAGGACGAGATCGTCACCTCGCTGGAGGCCCGGATCAGCTACCTGGCCATCATCGGGACCCTCGGGCCGATGATCGGCCTGGTCGGGACCATCGCCGGGATGATCGCCAGCTTCCAGGAGATCGCCACCGCCGTGGACGCCCAGCCCAAGCCAGCCAAGGTCGCCGAGGGGATCTCGACGGCCCTGTTCATCACGCTCGAAGGGGTCTCGCTGGCGGTCCCGGCGATCTTCTTCTACGCCATGTTCCGCAACCGGATCGCCACGATGGCCGTGGAAAGCTCGAAGGTCGCCGAGCGGACGATCACCGCCCTGCTCTCCGCCGCCAAGCAATCGGCCAAGCCTCCCGCCGCCTGATCGGGCCGGCCCGCCCCGCCCGGCCCCGATCGATCCGCCGACGGCCCGAAGTCGAGGGAACGCATGTCCGCCAACATGACCAGCGAGATCCGGGCCGAGCCGAACCTGACGCCGCTCCTCGACGTCGTGTTCCAGCTGATCACCTTCTTCATGCTGGTGATCAACTTCAGCCAGGAGAACTTCGACGCGCGGATCAAGCTGCCGGTCGCCGGGTCGGCCCGCCCGCAGGATGACGTGTCCAAGCTCGCCGACGAGCGGCTCGTGCTCAACGTCGACGGCCGGGGCAACCTGATCTGGAACGGCGAGGTTTTGACCGCCGACCGGGCGATCGCCAAGATCAAGGTCGAGGCCCAGATCGCCCGGAACAACATCAAGGCGCTCAAGGGCAAGGTCGAGCCCAACGCCGAGTTGCCCGCCCGGGTCATCATCCGGGCCGACCGCGACACGCCGTTCTCGTCCCTGTTCACCCTGATCAACACCTGCCAGGCCAACGGCTACCAGAAGTTCGACCTCAAGGCCATGAACGGCCCCCCTTGAGCGTCCGGGCCGGCCCCGGCCCGCCACCCCAAACCCCGACGCGCGACCGGGAGACCCCGCCTTGAAGAAGATGAAGCGCATGGAAGTCGAGATCCCGATCACGCCCATGCTCGACATGGCGTTCCAGCTGCTCACCTTCTTCATCATGACCTATCGGCCGGCGCCGACCGAAGGGCAGTTCTCGATGAACCTGCTCCCGGCCCAGGCGGCGACCGTCATGACCAAGGAGACGCCCAAGGACGCCGCGGCGAGCGACTCCCTCGCCGTCGAGTTGCGGACCTTGAAGACCCTGCTCCGGGCCGGCCCCAACGGCCAGATCGGCCAGATCATCCTGTCCGACAACCCGATCCCCGACCTCAAGGCCTTCAAGGCCGAGCTGGAAGCGCTGGTCAACAACCCCGACCTCCAGTTCGAGCAGGCCCTCATCAAGGTCGACCCGAAACTCAAGTATGCCGAGCTGATCAAGGTCATCGACGTGTACTCGTCGCTCCGGCCCAAGCCGCTGACCAAGCTCAGCTTCGCCGAGTTGAATCCGGGCGAGGGGGAAGGGAGCCCGCCGTGAGTCGCCGGCCCCCGACCTCGTCGCTGTTCCGGGGCTCGGAGTTGCCCCGGCTCCTGGTCCTGGTCGCCGTCGTCGTGGCCGGCTGGCCGATGTTCGTCCTGTTCGCCCGCCAGGCGGATCAGGCCCCGCCGCCGGAGCCCCCCACGGTCCCCGCGACGCTCCCGCCGGTCGTCGCCGACCCGGGGATCGAGTTCCAGGCGTTGCGCGACCGGACCCCGATGAGCTTCCGCGACAACGCGGCCTACTCGCTCCTCCTCAAGCGCGCCCGCGAAACCTCCGACAAGGCCCTGGCCGCCGCCGCCCGCCGCGACCTCCTCTATACCCACCTCTGGGAGCGCCCCGAACGGTACCGGGGGGTGCCGGTCCACCTCGAAGGCACCGCGCTCCGGGTCTTGAACTACGAGGTCAACCCGGAGCTGGCCCCGAAGGGGCGGGTCTACGAGGCCTGGGTCTACTCCGACGAGAACCGGGCCTTCCCCTACGCCTTGATCTTCGAGGACCCGCCCGCCGGCCTGGTCCTCGGCCCCGACGTCCACATCCGCGTCACCTTCGACGGCTATTTCCTCAAGCTCCTGGGCTACCGGGCGGGCGACAAGGGGCGAGGGGCCCCGCTCCTGGTGGGCCGCCTCCACGCGACCCCGGCCCAGCCCGCCCCCCCGCCGCCGATGGTCGAGGTCCGCGACCTGTTCCGGGGCAACGGCTTCGCCTGGCTCTTTGGACTTTTGTTTACTTATATACTGATCCGGGCGGTCTTCCAGGTCCGCCGGGCCCTCGCCCCCCGCCGGGCCGCCGCGGCCCACCGCTCGCTGGCCAAGGACGAGATCGCCCCCGAAGAACTCGCCGACTGGCTCCAGTCCCTCCCCGACGAAGGGGAAGAACCCGGGACTCTCGACCGGGGCCGCGACCGCCCTTGAATCGTCGCGAAAATGGGTTCGTTTCGTCGTGAACACGCTCGACCCGGTCGAAAAGTGGCTTCGTTTCGTCGTGGGCGAAGGAGACGAGGCCGACGCGAACACGGTCATGGCTCGGCTTGATCGTCGCGGTACGCCGTTTCCTCTTGCTAAGAATCTTTCCGTCGGGGGCCACCGATCACACTTTTTCCGCCCGTTGGCCGATTGGTGAACGTGGGGGCGGCCTCCTTCGGCCAGACCTCACGTCGCGTGACATCCCCCATCCCCTTGACGACCGGGGGTGCGGGCCCGACGATGGACCTTCGTAGGACAACTGTCGGAAGGGTCGTCCCGCAGCCGCGAGACGCATTGTCTTCTCCTCCCTCGAAGGGCCATCCCATGAGCGTCCGAACCGTCCTCCTCGGCATGGTCGCGATCGGTGGGATGGGATCGGTCGGGGAGATCAGGGCCCAGCCCGCCGCCCCGAAGGCCGTCGAACCGTTCCCGCTGGACCTGGCGTTCTCGCGACGCCGGCCGTTCACCGAATACGAGAAGGCGGCGGTCAGCCCGACCGGCGGGCACGTCGCGTATGGCGTGTTCACCCCGGTCCGGGGACGGGACGACCTGTGGACGTTCCCGTCGGGCCTGCCGGTCGCGATGTCCGGGGCTCGGCTCCGACTGGTCGAGGTCGCGACCGGCAAGGCGGTCTCGCTGGGGTCGGCGGGCTCGACCAGCTTCGCCCCGGCGTGGTCGCCGGACGGCGCGAGGCTCGCGTTCTACTCGGACGAGGGGGGCTCGCTCCGCGCCTGGGTCTTCGACGTGGCCCGGGGGACAGCCGCGCCGGCGGCGGAGGCGCGGATCAAGGTCCACCTGTATACGACGACCATCATGCCGCCGGCGTGGAGTCCCGACGGCCGGCGGTTGCTGGTCCCGGCCCTGCCGGCGTCCGAGGCGCGCGCCGATCCCCGGCCGGCCCGGGGGAGGCCCGCGACCGGCAAGGGACGGCCGGGGCCCGGGTCGGGCGTCACGGTCCTGACCAGCGGGGCCGAGCCGAGCCCGCCCCCCGAGGCCCGGGTCGAGACGTTCAGCCACCTCGACTCGGTCGTCGACGTGACGGCCATCGACACCCGGGATGGCTCGACCGCCGTCCTGATCCCGGCCAAGCCGCCCGGCCGGTCGGGGCCGGCGTTCGCCCGGTACTCGCCGACCGGCCGGTTCCTGGTCACCGTCTCGTGCCTGCGGCCGGGCCCGACCCTGGAGGCCGACGAGGTTTTCGACCTCGGCGTGGTCCGGGTCGGCGAGTCCGAGCCCCGATTCGTCGAGACGATCGTCCGGTTTTACGAGGGGCGGGAAAGCTATTCCGGCGATCAACTCGGCCGCTCCGGCGTGATCCTGGCGTGGCACCCGACCGAGGACCGCCTCCTGTTCCTCAACGACAACCGGCTCCGGTGGCTCGACTGCGCGGGCGAGGGGAAGTTCCGGGCCACTTCGCCGGCGCCCGGAGATTGGGGTCGGTTGAACGGGCACTACCTGGCCTTCGCCCGGGACGGCCGCTCGGCCCTCGTCGGCCTCCTGCCCCCGGACGCCCCCGCCGACGGCCATCGGGTCGCCGGGCTCGGCCTGGTCCCGCTCGACGGCGGGCCGGCCCGCAGGTTCCCGCTCGCCGAGGGATTCGACGCCGGCAAGCTGATCCGCCGCGATGGCGTCACGCTCTGGCAACCGGCCCCCGACACGGCGACCCTCCTGAGCCCCGACGACGAAGGGTCGCGGACCCTGGTCCGTCGCCTCGACCTGATCGGCGGGGGGTGGACGACCGTCCGGGCCGAGCCGGCGGCGGTCGAGTTCCAGGGGATGCCACGCGACGGGTCGTACCTGGTCGGGACCGTCCAGGGCTATCACCGGCCCCCGGATTTCTACCGGCTCGACGCCGGGTTCGCCCCGACCGACCGCCTCGGGGCGATCGAGCCGCGGCTCGACGGCCGGGAATTCGGGCTCGCCGAAACGTTCCGGACCGTGGTCCCGCTCCACGACGGGCGTTCGAAGGCGGTCCGGACGGGGGTGCTCCTGCCGCCCGGGGCGAAGCGGGGCGATCGGCTCCCGGCGATCGTGGCGGTCTACGGCGACGCCGACCTGTCCCGACAGGTCCGGGATTACGGCGGCGGGGACGTCGGCACGATCCCCGCGCCCGTCTTCACGACCCGGGGCTTCGCGGTCCTCCTGGTCGCCGCCCCGATCGGCCCGGAAGGCGGGCCGGGGCAGCCGGTCGAGGAGCTGCGCGACGTCATCCTGCCCCAGGTCTATCGGGCGGCCGAACTCGGCTACATCGACGGCGACCGTGTCGCCGTGGCCGGCCAGTCCTACGGCGGGTACTGCGCCGCGGCCCTGGTGTCGTCGACGAACCTGTTCCGGGCCGGGGTCGCCATCTCCGGCCTCTACGACCTGGCGGGGAACTACCGGGTCCTCCACGCCGGCGACGAGTTCGGGCTCTGGTGGACCGAGAAGGGACAAGGCCGGATGGGCCAACCCCCCTGGAGCGACCTCCGGCGATACGTCGACAACTCGCCCTATCACCGGGCCGACCGCATCCGGACGCCCTTGCTCATCGTCCACGGCCGGGACGATGGCGCGGGCCAGGCGGACGACGCCGAGAAGATGTTCGGCGCCCTGAAACGCCTGGGCCGGACCGCCCAGCTCGCCATCTACGACGGCCAGGGCCACGTGATCTCCGAATGGGCGCCGGAGCAGGCGGTCGACGTCACCGGGCGCATCCTCGACTTCTTGCGCCGCCACACCGAAAATGCACGAGAGCCGGCGAAGGCCCGGTGAGGGACAGGCCGCGGTCGACTCCCCGGTTTGATCGGTGGCATCCGACATCCGGATCGGTGGGTCGAGCGCGACGATCCCCCGCGCCATTCCCGCAACTGATGTCTTGCCCTCGGTTTGGGGCCACGACGGGTTGCCGCGACGGGGCGAGCTTGCTACACTCGGGGCTCGTTCCTGGCCGCGTGGATGGATTGGGGAATCACCATGACTCGCGACGATGTCCCCTGGTTTGGCGAGGGCCTGGCCTTCACCTGCACGCGGTGCGGGGCCTGCTGCACCGGCGCCCCCGGCTACGTCTGGGTCGACGACGCCGAGGTCGCCGCCCTGACCGAGCATCGAGGGATGACGGTCGAGGAGTTCGGCCGGCGTTTCCTCCGCCGCGTCGGCGACCGGATCAGCCTGATCGAGCGGCCCGGCGGCGACTGCATCTTCTGGGACAAGCGGGCCGGGTGCACGGTCTACGCCGCCCGGCCGATCCAGTGCCGGACCTGGCCGTTCTGGCCGGAGAACATCGAGTCGCCCGAGGCCTGGGACCACGTCACCGGGGTCTGCCCGGGGTCGGGACGGGGGCGAGTCTTCAGCGTCGAGGAGATCCGGGCCTCGGCGGCCCAGGTGCATCCGTCATGAACCCGGTCGACGTCGACGCCTACCGGGACGCCCTCCGCGTCGTCTATCAAGGGTTGGATGACGACGTGGCCCGGCTGGCGCCGGTTTGCCGGGCGAGCGGGCGGTGCTGCCGGTTCGAGGAGTACGGCCACACCTTGTTCGTGTCGAGCCCCGAGTTCGAGCGGCTCCTGGCCGACGCCCCGCCGCCGACCCGGCCCCTGGACGACGGGGTGACCTGCCCCTGGCAGGACGGGCGGGGCCGGTGCACGGCCCGCGAGGCCCGGCCGCTGGGCTGTCGGGTTTATTTCTGCGACCCGGACTATGAGCCGCGCGCGGCCGGGCTGGCCGAGGCGGCGATCGGTCGCCTCAAGCGGATAGTTGACGCGCTGGGGCTCCCCTGGGAATATGCCCCGCTCCATCGCCATCTCCGCGACGCCGTCGCCGCGGGGCGGTTCCCGCCCCCGGGGGCACCACCCGGAACCGGGCCGGCCCTACCGGCTTGACATTAGTCCAGACGGTCAATAAGGTTGAGCCGACCGAGCCGCGAGCAGGGCCGATCCGCCCCCAAGGAGACCGCCGCCGTGACGAAGAAAGAGATTGTCAAGAAAATCTCCGAGGATATCGGGCTGACCCAGCTCAAGACGAAAGACATCGTCCAGCGGACCCTCGACGCGATCATCGGCACCCTGGTCTCCGAAGGGCGAATCGAGCTGCGTAATTTCGGCGTCTTCGAGGTGAAGCGGCGGGCCCCGCGCAAGGCGCGGAACCCCCGGACCGGGGACAAGGTCTATGTCCCATCCAAGAACGTGGTGACGTTCAAGCCGGGCAAGGAGATGGAAGAACTGGTCCGAAAGATGGACCCGTCGAAACTTCGCTTGGAGAACGAGGAAGATTCTGACGATCTTACTGGCAACGGACCCGTCGACCCGGCGGCCAGCTCGCCCAAGGCGGAAGCCTCCGCCGGCGCCGACTCGGCCGACTGACGGCCCTCGACCCCCTCTCGCCGAGGGGACGGGGGGCCCGAAGTCGCGTCGAACCGGCAACGGCGACGGGGTCCCGACGACGTGCCCCACCGGCGCACATCGTTCCCGGCCAGGAAGGGAGTCGCCCCGAGCCGACGTCGCGGGACCGCCCACAATCGGCCCCGAGGCCCGACCCGAGCCAGGCCCCCTTCCCTGCCCCACGAGCCGGACCCGCGCGAAGGACCGCGCGGTCGGACCAGCTCGCGGTATCGAAGGCGGGAGGAGCCCTTGATGCGGAAACCCGTGGCGGTCCTGTTGCTTCTGGGGGCGATCCTCGCCTTGAGCGAAGGATGTGCCCCCATCCCCTTGCCGCACTACGCGGCCTATCGTCCCCGGCGGGTCGAAGAGTTGCTCGTCGACTCCGAAAACCTCCGCCAAGCCGGCGACGAGTGGGAGCGGATCTGGTTCCTCGACCAGCCGTCCCACATGACCCCGTTCCGGACCCACGGCGGCCTCGGCCCCTGATCCCGGCCCGCGTCAATCCCCAAGCAACAACAGGCCGGGGCGGACCCCCACGGGTCCCCCCCGGCCTCCTTGCGTTCGAAGGGAAGAATTTAACCGCCAAGGCGCCAAGATCGCCAAGGATAAAATGGAGAGAGGGCGAAGCAGGGAAACAAAAAAGAGAAAAAATCATTTGCGCACTTCTTTATATTCTCCTCTCTCCTTCTCTCTATCTCTTTTCCTTCCTTCCTTGGCGATCTTGGCGCCTTGGCGGTTGAAGTCCCCCCTTCAATATCGCCGGACGCCCGGGTCGACCCGGGTGGACCAGGCATCGATCCCGCCGTCGAGGTTGTGGACGTCGGCGATTCCCCGGCGGGCGAGCCAGGCGGCGGCGAGCATCGAGCGCTGGCCGTGGTGGCAGTAGACGACGAGGGATCGGCCGCGGGCGGCGTCCTCGATCTGATCGAGCCGCGCGGCGACCTGGGCGAGCGGGATGTGGACGTCGGCGACGCCGGGCGGTGGGGCGATGGCGGCGTAGGCCCGCTCGTCGTCCTCGCGGACGTCGAGCAAGGTGCAAGGTTCCCCCGCGTCGAGGCGGGCCTTGAGGTCGCGCGGGGTCAGCTCGCCGACGTCGGGGGACGGGGTTCGGTCGGGCACCCGGTCACTCCTTGGGGATGGCGGGGCGTCGAAGGCGAGCCGGCCCCACGCTGGGAGGGAGGGAAGATCCCCGGCCGGGGCGCCAGGCCGTCGGCCGGGAGTCGTCTCATCCCGGGGGATCGCCCGGTGCTTTCAAGCCCGCGAGCGGGACCGGCGGTGCCGGTAGCCCAGGCCGCAGAGCCCCACGAGGCCGAGGGTCAGCGACAGCGCGGTGGCCGGCTCGGGCACGGCGGCCGACGAGTAGGTCACCCCCACGTTGTCGATGAAGTAATCGTAGGCACCGCCGCTGAAGGTCGTGTCGGGCGTGATCACCAGGCGGGTGATCGACGAGCCGGACAGGTCCCATCTGCCGAAGCCGGTGGACTGGCCGTTATCGGCCAGGTCGGTGAAGGTCTGCGATCTCAACTGCGTGGCACCGTTGAAGATGGCGACGGTGTAGGAGTTGAGGTCGGTGAACCCATTGAACAGGGTCCCCTGGACCCGGCTGACGACGGCCAGAGGATCGAAGTTGATCGTCAGGTTCTGGGAGTAGCCGAAGCTGGTGCCCGATCGGGTCCCGTAGGCATTCCCGGTCCCGCCGCCGGGTCGGAACGAGGCGAGGTTGAGGGGGTTGCCCACGAGCGTCCCGCCGGTGAAGGTGGCCAGTCCGGGGACGGTGATGGTTTGCGCGGGCGTGGAGAACGAGGACGGGGCGAGCCTCAGGACCGGCACGGTATCGAGGTCGATCGTCGTCAGGTCGGCCAGCGCGGCGGGTCCCGCGGCCAGGAACGCGAACAGGGCGAGCGACAGGGGGCGGAGCGGGCCGCCTCGCGAAAGGAGTCGGGTCATCGGATCTTTCCTGGGGGGAGATGAACGGGTTCGGTCGGACGCGGTCGCGGTGGCCGGGCCGCCCCGAGGGAATCCATCCCCATCGAGTCGCCTCGAGGCGGGACGACCCCGGATCTTCGGGCGATCCGGGGTCGAGGTCATGTCGGATGTCGGCTCAGTTCGTGGTCACGCCCGCGGGCGTCGAGAGGGCGAGGGGCCCCTTCCGCTTGCCGGCGGGCCGCCCGATCAGGAGGGTCGTCGGATCGGCCGGGGTCGGGTCGGGCAGGCCCACGGTCGCGACGGGGGACGACGCGACCGTCGGGAGGAAGACCTGGCCGGCGGGGCCGCTGGCGGAGGCGAACACCGTCGACGAGGCGAGCGGGTCGGGCGCGGGCGCGGCCGGAGGGTTCCCCCGGGGCGCGGGCGACGGGGGGACGATCGGGGCGTCCGGCAGCAACGGTTGGAAGGGGGTGGGCGTGCCCTCGACGGCCGGATTCACGGTGATGATCCCCCGGCCTTGCGGGCCGCCCGGCGGGGCGATGGGCGGGGTGGTGGCGGTCGGGTGGGTCAGGGTCCAGCTCCCGCGGCCGAGGGTCCCGGCCAGGAGCACGTCGTCGGCGATGTTGTAATTCAGGCTATCGACCAGCGCGTTGCTCATCGAGTCGCCGAGCTTGGCCCAGGTCGGGGTCGTGCCCGCCAGGCCCGGGGCCTGGGTCGAGTAGACGCCGCCATAGCCGCCGACGGCCAGGACCGCCGTGTCGTAGTTCGCCGAGTTGCCGATGAAGGCGATCGACCTCAGGTCGCTCGTGCCGCCGGGGGCCAGCGCCCTCACGTTGCCCGTGATGTTGACCCAGGTGGCCCCGGCGTTGAACGTCGCGAAGACGCCGTTGTTGAGGTCAACGGCGAAGGCCCGCCGGTCATTCTGGGGGTCGAGGACGATGTCCCGGGCCACGAAGCCGCCGGCGGCCGCGTAACTCGCCTCGACGTCGGTGAGGGGACCGCCGGCGGTGGTCCGGACGTAAAGGTGCGGGGTGCTGATGTTGTACGAGCCGACGTACAGGATGTCGGGATTGGCGATCCCCCGGTAACGACCGCCGTAGGCCATCGAGTAGACCCTGCCGACCGTGCCCAGGTTGTTGAGGTTGTCGCCCTGGTTGGTCGACTCGTAGATCCGGGTGGTCCCGATCACCATCCGGGTCGGGTCCACCGCGTTGAGCTTGAACGGCTGGTAGAACTGGATCGAGTTATCGTACTGGAAGAGGTTCTGGCCCCCCGTGCCGTTCACGATCAGCTTGACCTGGGTTGCTCCCAAGTAGCGGTTGGTCGCGTCCCAGGTCGACCGGTTGAAGAACCCGAAGAATTGGGAGCTGGTGTAGCGGATCGACCGGCCCGGGGTCGAGGTGTCGTCCACGCCGACGATACCGCCGTCGGCCTGGAGGAGCTCCGCCCACGGGTCGGCGGGGTTCGTGGAAATCTGGATGGGGCTCCCGGTGTCTTGCGCCCCGCCAAGCGCGGTATGGGTCAGCGACGAGTAGCCGGTGGAGATGAACTCGGTGTTCCGGAGGTTGCCGATGACCGAGACCCACTCGCGCGTGGTCGCCGTGCCGCCGGGGTTGACCAGGCGGAAGATCCCGCCGTCGTTCCCCTGGAGGATGTTGCCGTTGGCGTCGAAGGTCATGTCGCGCGAGTCGGCGTGCGGCGAGGTCCCGCCGACGACGCCGTTGGGATTGGCCGCGTTGTTGGTGATCGGGGTCCACTGTTGCCCGGCCGGCAGCGCGGCGTTGCCCCGGAAGACCCGGCCGCTGAAGTTCCGGGCGCCGATGGAATTCGGGAAAGGGTTGTTCTGCCGGTCGCCGGAGACGTAGACGACGTTCGGATTGGTCGGGTCGGCCAGGAGGGCGAAGTGGAGGCCACCCTGGCCGCCGGGCGGCTCCTCGTCGTTGGCCTCCTCGCCGGGGTTGGTGCCGACGAAGCCGCCCGGCTCGTTGGTCCCGGCCAGGTCCATCGGGGTCCAGGTGTCGCCCGAATTCGAGGAATGGTAGAAGCCGATCGGGATGCCGGCCCTGAGCAGGGACACGAAGACGTCGCCCGGCGCGGCGGGGCTCGCCACCAGCTCGACGCGGGTGTTGGCGCTGGTGGGGCTGACGAGGCCGTTGTCCTTGGCCGCCCAGGTGGCGCCGCCGTCGTCGCTCCGGTAGACCCCGTAACTGGGCACCCCGGCGTAGATCACGGACGACGACGACGGGTCGGGGACCAGGATGCTGACGCCGGCGGCGGGCAGGCCACTGGTGCCGTCGCCGGAGAGCCGGGCGAACGTGGTCCCGCCGTCGGTGCTCCGATAGACGCCGCCGCCGTCGGTGAACGTGCCGACGAGGAGGACGTTGCCGCCGAGCAGCGACGTCGGCACGACGCTCTTGATCTTCCGCCCGTCGAAGATCCCGTTGGGATTGAGATTCGTCCAGGTCGTGCCGCCGTCGGTGGTCTTGAGCAGGCCGCGACCCGGCGTGCCGTCCTGGCCGGAGCTGCTGAAGCTGCCGGTCCCGACGTAAAGGGTCTGGTAGGTCGGGTCGTTCGGGGCGAACTTGACGTCGCCGCTGGACAGGGAAACCTGGTTATCCGTCAGGGGCGTCCAGGTCGGGGCGACGGCCGTGGCGTTGGTGGTCTTCCAGACGCCGCCGTTGGTGGTGCCGACATACACGATGTCGGCGTTCCCGGGCTGGGCGGCGACGGCCTCGACCCCCCCCGAGACCGGGTTGGTCGGGGCCTGGGCGGTGCCGGTGCCCACGATCCCCTCGTCCTGGCCGCCGAAGGTCGGGGCCGGACCCTGGTTGACCCAGGACGCGAGCAAGGCGCGGCCTTCGAGCTTGAACAGATCGGGCCGGAACCCGCGACGCGGCCTGGCCCGCTTCGTCGCCGGCACCGGCCCGGTGGGGCGTAATCTGGGATGGCTCACTCGTTGCATCGCGGAGGTCCTATCGTACAGGTTGGAGAGCGGGCCGGGCGGGTGATCCGGGCCACCGGGTGACGGCCCGGTAGTTTCCGAGGATCGAATCGGGCCCCTTTCGGGACTTCCGACGCCGATCCGGGCGGCGTCGCCCTTCGGGGGCCGTCCGGGATGGCCCCGACGGCGGGATGCACGAGCCCCACGCCCGGCATCGGATCGATCGAGTGCGCCGAATCCGACGCCCCTTCGCGACCCGGGGGGTTCTTTTACAATCGAGCAGAGCTTGTGTAACAGAGTCGAGACTGAGTTCGCAAACGAATAATAACGGGGGGAGTCAATTCGCCTTAATTGCCGGAAATCGCCGAAAATTGGGCCAAAAATGGAGCTTCGTGAGGTTTATTCGCTTCCTCCAACGTCCCGAGCGGACCCTCGCGGATTGGCCCGGGCGGTCCTCGATGGGACGGATTTCCGCGAAGGTTGAAAGCGCCCGGCCCCGGGGAGGCACTATCCCCGTCCTCGATCGATCGCGGAAGAGGGGTAGGTCATGGCGAGCGCGCGGCACGAATCCGGCTTCCGGTCCCTCCGGGTGCTCCTCGACGAGGGGGCCCCGGGCGGGTTGGCCGACGACCAGCTCCTCGGACGGTTCCTCGACCGGGGGGGCGCCGGGGCCGAGGCGGCCTTCGAGGCGCTGGTGGAGCGGCACGGCTCGATGGTCCTCGGCGTTTGCCGCGAGATCCTCGGCGACCTCCACGACGCCCAGGACGCCTTCCAGTCGACGTTCCTGGTCCTGGCGCGGAGGGCCGACACGATCCGGCGGCGGGACTCGCTGGCGAGCTGGCTCTTCGGGGTCGCCCGCAAGGTCGCGACCCGGGCCCGGTCCGACGCCGCCCGGCGCCGGGCCCGCGAACGGGCCTCGGCGGTCGGGGCCGAGTCGCCCGCGCCGGCCCGGGAGCCGGGCGACTTCGCGGCCCTGTTCGAGGAGATCGACCGCCTCCCGGGGATCTACCGCGAGCCGGTCGTCCTCTGTTACTTGCAAGGGCTGACCTACGAGGCCGCCGCGGAGCACCTCCGCTGCCCGGTCGGCACGGTCAGCGTCCGGCTGAAGCGCGCCAAGGAGCGACTCCGGGGGCGGCTGAGCCGGCGAGACGGGGTCGTGCCCGCCGACCTCCCGGCGGCGGCCCGGGCCCCGGGCTCGGGCCGGGCGGCGGTGCCGGCCTGGCTCGCGGGGCGGACGGCGAGGGCCGCCACGCAATTCGTATCGGGCCGGGCGACGGTCGCCGGGGTGGTCTCGGCCGTCGTCGCTCGGCGGGCGGAAAGGATGATTTCGCTGATGCGCTACCGATCGATCGGTGCAAGTTTGATCCTGGGCGGGGGCCTGACGGTCCTGGCCGCGACGGCCTCGCTGGCGCTGTTCGAGCCGCCGGGGGCCCCGGAGGTCGCGGCTCGGCCCGAAGGAGCGGGCCCGGCCCGGCCCTGGTTGAAGGAGTTGCCCGACGGGGTGACGGTCGAGCTGCTCGGGGTTTCGGCCCACCCCTCGGCGGCCGGGACCTGGCGGGACCCCCACGGGATGCCGCTGCTCGCCCCGCCCTACGCGAAGATGGGAGCCAAGGTGTTCCCCGGCGAGGGGCAGCAATCCCGCGAGTTCGCGGTCCGGCTCGGCCATCCCCCCGGGGCGAAGGTTTCCCATCAATGGGAATTCCTGCCCCGATGGGGGAGTTGCGCGGACGGTTCCCCGCTCGACGTCGGCGGCAAACCCGTCCCGGGCCTGGTGTCGTTCGCCGCCGGCCTGCCCGGGGAACTGAAGGTTTGCACGGTCCGGTTCGGGGTCGCCGCCGGTCCCTGGAAGACCGAGATCAGTCACGGCCCGGACGGCTCCGCCCTGGGACGGCAGGGGATCAGCGTCATCTTCGGGAGGGCCCGGGAGGTCGCGGGCAAGACATCGGTCACGATCACCCACGATGCTTCGCCGGAAGACATGCGGGTCGCGGCCGTCGACCTCGAAGGGAAGGAACACGCCCCCGGCCGGCAAACGGGGCTGGGGGTGAGGGACTATGTCCAGCGGGAGGCCGAGTTCGACCTGCCGTTGGCCCGGGTCAAGGAGTTCCGCCTCCAATCCCGCCCGTATCACTGGGCGACTTTCGAGGGGGTCGTCCTCGGCGATTGACCGGCGACGCCCCGGAGCGATCCCTTCGCGAGCGGGATGCCGGAGGACGCCGGCGCGGCCCCGACGATCGCCCCCGCTCCCGGTCCTCGACGGTCGAATCCTCGGGACCGGGCCCGGCTTGGATTCGGGCTCGTCCCTCGTGGACGAACCTCGGACGAGGCTCACCGACCGGGCGGGGGCGGTGTCTTCGCGCGGAGGGAGGCATGGGTCCGGAGTTCCTGCATCAAATCCATGCGCACGAACCGATTGGCGACGAGGCGGTTGCCGACGATCTTGAACTGGCGGTCCGACTCGACATATCGGCCGCAGAAATAAGCATAGCTGGCATAGAAGCTCCGGGCGGCGTGGTCGGTCGCGTAGTGGGCGAGATATTCCTCGTACACGGAGCGAATCTCGTCCCAAACCTCCGGGGATTGGAGATATTTGTCGCTCGCCTCGGGCTCCATCCTGGAGGACACCCGGAGGTGGGCATCGGCCGCCAGGAGGGTGATGCCGGCCCGCCAGTTCTTGGTGGCCCGGCAAGCCCGGCCGAACTCCAAGACCTCGGCGGCGGAGCCGTACCACTTGGGGTCGATCCAATCCATCTTGGTCATGCAGGCGCCCATGTTGGAGCCGTCGGCTTGCAGGGCCCTACGGAACCATTCTTCCATGTCGGCCCGTTCGCCGCCGAGTCCTTTGAGGACGACGAGCATCAGGCCGGGCGTCCTCGTGCCTTTCGGCTCGGTCTCCCAGGCTTGCGTCAGGGCTTCGTGGGCGTCGGCCAACGCTTCCTCGAACTTGCGGCCGGCGTCTTCGGTGACCGTGTTGCCCATCCCGATCCCTCGGGCCTCCCATGCCTGGCCGATCAGGGTGGCGGCCTTGAGTTGGAGCCGCATCGTCTTCAGGCCGGCGACCTTGGCCAGGACGGTGTCCACCCGATCGGACGCCTGCTTGTGGTCCCCGAGCAAGAGCCGGTGGCCGTCGACGATCGCCTTGGCCGTGTGGAACCGCTCGTCGTCGGCGGCGTCGCCCCGCTCGGGCTTCGCGGCGCCCCGGCGGATCGATTCGAGGGCGGCGTCGAGCAAGCGGGCCGCTTCCCGGCGATCGTCCGGGGTTAGGATCTTCTTCCGTGCCCTTGCCAGGCCGGCCTGGGTCAGCGCCGCGGCGCGGCGGAGCGGCGAATAGGTGGATTTCTCGATCGCGGCGGCGGCGCGGGTCCAGCGTCGTTCGGATTCCTCGGCGCCCGGGTCGTTGGGAGTCCGGGAGGTCCGGGCGTGAAGGTAGAGGATCAGGGCATCATCGGAGCCGGCATCGACGGCCATCTTGGCGGGCCGATACACCTCCTCCTCCTCGGACCCAGGGTCGATCGCCCGGCCGAAGAGGCGGGCGGCGGCCTCCAACGCCTCGCGGGCCGACTTGTCCCACCGCGGGTCCTTGCGACCGGCCGTCTCGTAGGCTTCCCCGAGAGTCTTCCGATTCCACTCGATCAGGTCGCGGAACCGCCGCTCCTGCCGGGCCGGGTCTTGCGGGATCGGCGGTTCGCCGGCCCAAGTCGGGGCGGCCAGCAAACAGCCAGCCAGGGCCGCCAGGATGATCCTTCGCATCGGTCAATCTCCATGCTCCAACCCGCTCACCTCGCCAGGGGAATGCCGAAGTCGCCGAGGAGGTTCCGCCAGACGGCGTGGATGTGGTTGGCGTTGTTCTGGGTGTTGTTGAACTCGATCAGGAACGTCGGCCCCTGGACGACGTAGGCGTGGCCGACGGTCCGGTCTTCGGGGCCGGTCCAGGCGAAATGGATGTTGTCGGGGCCGGCCTTCTTGACCTCGTCGAGCCAGGCGGCGGCGACCTCGGGGGTCATGTCGCCGGCGTAGGACTCGACCAGGGCCCGGAGTATCGGCTTCTGGTCCTCGGTAAGCTGAGTATAGGATATCCCCTCGGGGGCGGAGATCGGCGGCTGGGCCGTGTTGTGGGCCCGGACGTCGGCCGGGGCCTTGGGGGCGGTGATCGCCACCTTCTTCTGCTCGGGGTCGAGCGCCTGGAGCAGGCGGAGGGCGCGGTCTTCGAGGTCGGCGAGGGTCCGGAGCCCCTGGCGAGGCCCCTGGCGGACCTCGCCGGGGTTGGAGCCGAAGAAGGCGGGCGTGGCCGCGACGATCGCGCCGTTGTCCAGGACGAAGTTGAGCGACAGGTGATGCCCCTCGACCCGCCAGCCCCACTTGCCGGTCGGCGACGGGGTGCCGAACAGGGTGACGAAGTACAGCTCGGGGTCGCGGACCGGGCCCCGCCCCTGCTCCATGTCCTTGAGGATCGCTTCCAGGCTCATGATGGTGGTCGCCTTGAGGTAGCCCGAGGCCCCCAGGCCGGTCCGGAGCAGGCCAAAAGCCAGGGCCCGCTGGGCCGGCGTCATCCCCTTGATCGGCAACCCTTTGCGCGGCCGGGGGATGAAGTGCCAGTTGAGCCGCTCGGGATCGTCGAAACCGTAAGTCGCCTGGGCCTTCTGGGGATCGTCGAGCGCGGCGAGGAACCGCGATGCGGCCTCCGCCATCTGGTTCCCCGTGGCGTCGACCCGCGCGCCGGCCCAGAGGGCCACGCCCACCACCCCGAACGCCGCCAGGGCCAGGCTCGGCTTGAGATTGCGCATGCTCATCGCTCCTCCGGACGGGGTGATCCCGGGCGATCGGCGGGCCGGATGTCCTCTTTTCAGGACACGGACCCGACGTCGTCCCCGTTGCTGACGTTCTACCCTTGAAGAGGGCCCATCCTAACGTCCGCGCGAGCCCGCGTCTCGCGATTTCCGCCCATTATCGGCTTTGGTCGCGAGATTGGTCGCGCGTTGGTATAGGATTCGTGGTGGTTGGGCTGGAAGTCGCGGGGCACGCGGCCTGGCGTGGCCCATGCCGGCCCGGCACGTCCGGGCCGGCCCGGCACGTCCGGGCCGGCTCGGCTTGATTCTCACGAGTGCGAGGCGGCACCGGAACGGCGAGGGTGGTGGATCATGGTGGCGGCACTATCTCCCGGGTCGACGAAGATCGGCTGGATCGGGACCGGTGTGATGGGCTCGTCGATGTGCGGGCACCTGATCGCGGCCGGTTATCCGGCCGTCGTGTACAACCGAAGCCGCGACAAGATGGCCCCCCTCCTGGACCGGGGGGCGACCGCCGCGACCTCGCCCCGCGAGGTGGCCGAGGCGGCCGACGTCGTGTTCTCGATCGTCGGCTACCCGGCCGACGTCCGGGCGGTGATGCTCGGGCCGGCGGGCACGTTGGAGGGGGCCCGGCCGGGGACCGTCCTGGTCGACATGACCACCAGCGAGCCGGCCCTGGCCGTCGAGGTCTTCGAGGCGGCCCGCGCCCGGGGGGTGGAATCGGTCGACGCCCCGGTCTCCGGCGGCGACGTCGGGGCCCGCGAGGCCCGGCTCTCGATCATGGTCGGCGGCAAGTCCGATGTCGTCGAGTCGCTCCGACCCCTGTTCGAGGTGATGGGCAAGACGGTCGTCCACCAGGGGGGGCCCGGGGCCGGTCAGCATGCCAAGATGGTCAACCAGATCCTGATCGCCAGCGGGATGATCGGGGTTTGCGAGGCCCTGCTCTACGGCCACAAGGCCGGCCTGGACCTGTCCACGGTCTTGCGGAGCGTCGGCAGCGGCGCGGCGGGCTCTTGGAGCCTGAACAACCTCGGCCCCCGGATGATCGCCGGCAACTTCGACCCCGGGTTTTACGTCGAGCACTTCCTCAAGGACATGGGGATCGCGCTGGCCGAGTCGCGGCGGATGGGCCTGGCCCTGCCCGGCCTGGCCCTGGCCGAGCAACTGTACCGGGCGGTCGCGGCCCAGGGGCACGGCCGCAAGGGGACCCACGCCTTGATGCTGGCCCTGTCCCAACTTTCCGCCGTCGAGTGGACGGCGACGCCCGACCGAGGCTGACCCGCCCGGCGATCGAGAGGCCGAGCGATGAACCCTAACGAACCGATCGGGACCGACGGGCCGGCCACCAACCCGCGATCGCGCGTGCTCCTGGTGGACGACCACGAGACCGGCCGCAAGTCGCTGGCCCGGCTCCTCGACGCGCTGGGATACGACGTGACCTCGGTGGCCGACGGGGCCTCGGCGTTGCAAACGCTGGCGGCATCCCCCCGCTTCGATTTTGTCCTCACCGACGTCCGCCTGCCCGACTTCGACGGCCGCGAGGTCGTCGTCGCGGCCCGCCAGATCGACCCGAGGCCCCTGATCGGGTTCATCACGGGGTGGGACGTCGACCCCGAGGAGCGGCACCAACTCGGGGTCGACTGGGTGTTCCTCAAGCCCCTGGACATCCAGGACATCGTGGCCAAGCTCCGGCAAGGGCCCCCGGCCCGGCCGACCACCGGGCCCGCCTGAGCGGCCCGATCCCCGGATTCGCGAGCCCGGGCCGGCTTCTTGCCCTTGAGCCGGCCGCGCGGTCCGGGTAGACTCGGAGCTTTCCCGAGTCGCCGGGCCGGCCCGGCTCGTCCGCCCCCAGTCCCGAGGGCGGGCTCGACCGGGGCGGATCGAAACCAGGAGAACGTATGGCCAGTCGTCGCCGTGGTAAGGGCCGCCGCAAGGTGGGTCGCAAGAAGCGCCGGATGCGAAGCCGGATTCGCCATCGCAAGAAATAACCGCGACCGCCCGAGCGTCGCCGCCCCCACCGCGACCTGGCGGAAAACCCCGACGATCCCACCGAACCCGCGCCGCCCCGGGGCAACTCCGCCCGCCGGGGCGTTTTCTCGCGCGCTCAGAGGCTATCCGGGATGGGAAATGGTTCATGGTCGATGGGTTATGGCCGAAGACCGGGAAAACAGACAAGATCACGTCCGGGGGATTCCTGGCTTTTTCTCACCCATCAACCATCAGCCATTTTTCATGACCCCTCGCGGCTCCTGGAAAATGTTTCCGGATAGCCTCTCAGAGGCTATCCGGGATGCAACTATTGCCTTGTAACGAGTTACGTTTTATTCGCTATCGGTTATGCGATCAGATTCCCCTTGTTTTTCCGGGGATGGCCGCTCGGATCGGCGATCACCAATATGGCGTAAATTGAAGCCAGTCAACAGATATATTTCCGGATAGCCTCTCAGTAACCCGACGGGGGCGATGCGGTCCCGTTCGGGGTCAGCGTGAGCAACCGCCGCCGGCCGTTGAACGAGGCCGTGAAGCCGTCGAAGAAGCCTTGATGGCCCAAGACAATCTGATGCCCCGCGTGGAACCCAACTCGGGCCGACCAGCGATAGACTTCGTCCGAAGTCGCTATCTCCATATCTAGAAGCGAGTATTGGACGACGAACGAACCGCCAAGGCCCGAGATCATCGCTCGATCACCCGATCGAATGACAACCCCGAGCTTGTTGATGAAATATTCGGGCAAAAGGGTGTCATCCGCCCCCGTGTCGGCCAAGCCCGCGATGTTTTCCGAGGCGGATGGCCCGAAAATCTCGAGCGGCACGAGAGGGCGATAGATCCTTTCCGCGGTCCTCCCGTACCCACGAATCATTACCTGGGTGTAAGGAATCTTCATGGGGCAATCATGCCTGGCGTTGACGCGGATAGGACTCGATGAACTCCAAATAAGCTCGGGCGGATCTATCCCCAGGGCTAGCTTCGCGAAGCCGACGGGCGGCGTCGGAGGCTTCTTCCAAGGTGGCGCCCGAGACGAGGACCGTGTCGAACGTCTCGTTCCATCCCACCCAACGGCCTTGGTTCTCGAACATCGCCTTATCGCGCGGTGACATCTCGTGGTCGGTGGCCAGAACTTCCCGGCGGGGCTCGCGAGTCTTCGCGGCTTTCTTGGACTTGGGCATGGTCTACCTCCACTGATAGGACAAGAGCTAACATTCATTCTAGCTGATCGCCACCGATCGAGAAACCCGGGCCGAGTCCCACCGAGCGCGACCGCCTCAACCCTCCTTCTTCCCGGTATCCAACGGCTCACTCGCCCCGTCGACGGTCGGGATGGTAAAATATCGGGATTCGCCCCGCGAATACCCGAGCACGACCGAGGGGACCGGGGGCGTATATCCGACCCCGGCCCGATCCCCGGCGAAGGAGCCGAGACATCATGAGCCGGTTGTCCTTGAGGGACGGGGGGATGCCGCGCCCCCCTCGTCGACCCGCGCGGAGATGGATCGCGACGACCACCGCGGTGGCGGTGCCGCTGGCGGTCCTGGTCGCCTACAACCTGTGCAAAATCGACGTCGACACCGGCCAGCAGGCCGTCCTGATCCGCAAGGTCGGGCTCGACCTCGACGGCGACATGGAGCTGGCGCCGCCGCCGGTGGGGGGCCGATTCTACAAGGGGGTCCAGACCGACGGGGCCCAGAAGGGGGTCCTCACCGAAGGGCGGTACTTCTACAACCCGTTCTACTGGTCGTGGGAGGTCGGCCAGCAGTTCGAGGTCCCCAACGGCAAGATCGGCATCCGGATCGCCCTCGACGGCGACGACTTGCCGGTCGGCGAGATCCTGGCCGACCCGGGCAAGAAGGGCATCCTCCGCGAGGTCCTCAAGCCGGGCCGCTACCCTTACAACCCGTACGCCGAGCAGATCGAGCTGCACGAGCCGGTCACGGTCCCGGCCGGGTTCCGGGGGGTCGAGACCAAGCTCGCGGGCAAGATGCCGAAGGACCCCAACGTGTTCCTGGTCGGCGACGGCGAGCGCGGGGTCCAGAAGCGGACGCTCGACCCGGGCACGTACTACCTCAACCCTTACGAGGTCCGCGTCAGCCTGGTCGACTGCCGATCGAAGCGGTTCAACCTCGGCGAAGGGTCGGCGATGGACTTCCTGTCGTCCGACGGCTTCCCCGTCACCCTCGACGGCGCCGTCGAGTTCCGGGTCTTCCCCGACCGCGCGGCCGAGGTCTTCGTCAAGTACAACGAGGACGACAACGGCGACGCGATCGACAAGGAGATCATCTCCAAGATCATCACCCCCGAGAGCCGGTCGCTCTGCCGGACCGGCGGGTCGAAGCTCAACGGCGGCCAGTTCATCAGCGGCGTGGACCGCGAGGTGTTCCAGCGGAACCTGGTCAAGAGCCTGACCGAGAACTGCAGGAAGCAGGGGATCGAGATCCTGGCCGTGGCGATCACCCGGGTCGAGCCGCCCCAGGACATCGCCCAGCCGGTCCGGGCCCGCGAGGTCGCCAAGCAGGAGCTGACCCAGTTCGTTCAGGAGAAGATGCAGCAGCTTTCCGAGGCGCAACTCCAGATTCAGGTCCTCCTGGCCGACCAGAAGCGGAAGATGGTCGAGGCCGACCAGTCCGTCATCGAGCAGACGACCCGGGCCGAGCAGGATAATTCGGTCGCCGTGACCCTCGCCGAGCAGAAGCTCAAGGTCACGCAGACCCAGCTCGAAGCCGCCAAGGACCAGGCGTCGGCGATCGTCGCCAAGGCGCAGGCCGCCGCCGACGTGATCCGGTTCAACAACAAGGCCGAACTCGCCGGCCTGGCCTCGCGGGTCTCGGCCTTCGACGGCGACGGCTCGGCCCTGGCCCAGAACATCCTGGTCGGCAAGCTCGCCCCGGGCTTCCGGTCGATCTTGACCAACTCCGACGGGCCGCTGATGGAGCTGTTCGGCCAGTTCGCCGCCAAGGGCCCGGCCCGGAGGAGCCCCCCGAGCCCGAATGCCCCGGCCTCGGCGCCGACCGCCGAGGCCCGCCGGTCGCCCGAGCTTCCCCCACCGTTCGCCCAGTCGGAGGCCAAGCCGTGAACGACACCTTCCCGATCCGGGCCGCCAAGGCCGCGGCCATCCTGCTCGCCGTCGCGGCCATCGGCTACGTCGGCGTCTGGCAGTGGGGCATCTGTCGGGTCGAGGTCCCGCCCGGGCAGAGCCTCCTGCTCCGCTACAAGGGGCCGTTCCCGTTCGCGTTCCGGGCGACCCCGGCCCCCGACAACACGCTGGTCAAGCTCGACTCCTCGGGCCGGCCCCGGAACGTCGGCATCCTCGAGGTCATGCCCGGCCCCGGCCGCCACTTCTATTCGCCCCTGGAATACGAGCGCGAGCTGGTCCCCGACACCGTCATCACGCCGGGCAAGATCGGCGTGGTCACCGCCCGGATGGGCAAGAGTCTCCCGGCCGGCACCTACCTCGTCGACCGCGAAGGCGATCGAGGCGTCTGGCGGCGGGTCCTGACCCCGGGCCGATACCGGATGAACAAGTATGCGTATGACGTGGAAATCGTCGCGGCCAACGCTTGCGTCGAGACTCACGCCCGCGCCCGCCAGAAAGACGGCGACCCGACTCTGATCCCGCCGGGCTATGTCGGCGTGGTGACCAACAGGACCGAGAACCCGATTACCGGCGAAGGCCAGGGGATTCAGGACAACGTCCTCCAGCCCGGCATTTACTATCTCAACCCCAACGAGAAGCGGGTCGACATCATCAGCGTCGGCTTCAACGAGACCACGCAGATGGTCCGGGCCGAGGGGGGGGCCGACGACTCCAACAACGGCCTCGGCAACCGCCTGGGCTCGTCGACGAGCAAGGACCCGAGGTACGTGCCCAATACCGGGATCGAGTTCCCGTCCAACGACGGGTTCCCGATCCACCTCGACTACACGGCCATCTGGGGCATCCTGCCCGATCAGGCCCCCGAGGTCGTCCGCCAGTTCGAGACGCTCAAGGACGTCGAGCAGAAGGTGATCCTCCCCCAGATCGGCTCGATCTGCCGGCTCCACGGCTCCAAGCGGGGCGCCGTCGACCTCCTGGTCGGCGACACCCGCGAGGAGTTCCAGACCGACACCTCGGAGGAACTCGAGGCCGTCCTGGAGGCGAAGAAGCTGACGCTCCTGTTCGGCCTGACCCGGCACATCTACGTGCCCAACCAGGTCCGCGAGCCGATCCAGAAGGCCCGGATCGCCGAGGAGCTGACCAAGACCCGCGAGCAGGAGCAGCTCACGGCCAAGGCCCAGGCCGACCTCACCGAGGCCAAGGCCAAGGTCGTCCTCGAAGGCCGGCGGACCAAGGCCGAGACCGGGAAGCTGGTGGCCCAGGTCGCCGCCGAGGGGGAGAAGAAGGCCCGCGAGATCGAGGCCAACACCGAGCGGCTCCGCGCCGAGATCGACGCCAAGACCGCCATCGTCCAGGCCCAGATCACCAAGGCCCTCGGCGAGGCCAACGCCAAGACCCTCGAACTGGCCAACCAGGCCCAGGCCGAGCGGTTCCGCCAGTCGGTCCAGGCCCTCGGCGGGCCGGACGCCTACAACCGCTACGTCTTCGCCGAAGGCCTGGCCAAGGACCTCCGCCTCAACGTCTTCCACGCCGGCCCCGGGACCTTCTGGACCGACCTGAAGGGCTTCGACCAAGCCCTCCTCGGCAAGATGGCCGACGAATCCTCCCGCAAAGAGGCCACGCCCGTGGTGGCCCACCCGTCCCCCCGCTGAGGCGGGACGCCCGACCGCTTCCCCCCCCTCGACCCACGAAGACCCGGCCCGACGCGGCCGGGTCTTCGCGTTGGCGGGCCCGGTACCCTCCGGCGTGATCTTGTGTCATAATCTCAAGCAACCTTGCCCACGGAGACGATGGGGGCGACGGGGTCCTTCATCGTCGACGACCGGGGCGGCCGATCGATCGCGAGGATGCCGACCATGAGCCACTCGTCCCCCGGCCGCGCGCCGCGTCGGCTCCCGCTCCGCCCATCGGCGGAACCCCTGGAATCGCGGCTGGTCCTCTCGACGCTCCCCGCCGGGCCCGCGTCGGCCTCGATGACCCTGGCCCTCGCCCCCCGGGCCAGCGGGCTGATCGGCCCCGTCGCCACCGGGCCGAAGCTGGTCTTCGTCGGGCAGACCATGCCGGGCGCGACGGTCACCATCAACCTCGGGGATCACTCGACCGGGCAAACCCGGGCCGATCGCTCGGGCCATTATCGCCTCGGGATGGCCATGCCCACCGGCACCTACACCGTCCGCGCCCTGGCCGAGAACCGGGCCGGCGCGGTGGCGACGGCCTCGATGACGGCCACCCGGGGCGACGCGGTCGTCGCCTGGGTCGACACCATGCTCGCCGCCCTCCGGGCCGACCCGTCCAACGTCGGCCTGGTCACCCGGACGATGGCCATGACCTCGGCGGCGGTCTACGACGCCGTCAACGACATCCACCGGACCGGCGCCGTCTTCCGGGTCGACGTCAAGGCCCCCGGGGGGGCGTCGGCCTCGGCGGCGGCGGCGGAAGCGGCCTACACCGTCTTGCGGGGGACGCTCGGCCCGTCGACCCGGCCGATGCTCGACGCCGCGATGGCCCAGTCCCTCGCCGCCGTCCCCGCCGGCTCGGGGCGCGCGGCCGGGGTCGCGGTCGGCCGGAAGGTTGGCCAAGGAATCCTCGCCTGGCGGGCGAACGACGGGTCGCAGGCGTTGGTCCCCTACGTGGTGGGGTCGAGCCCCGGCCAGTGGCGGCCCACGCCGCCGGACTATATCGTCGCCTGGGGCCCCGAGTGGGGCCGGGTCAAGCCGTTCGTCATCGCCTCTCCCGCCGCCTACGTCCCGCCGCCCCCCCCGCCCTTGAACAGCACCGAATACGCGGCGGCGCTGAACCAGGTCGAGTCGCTCGGGGCGGCCAACAGTACGACCCGGACGCCGGACCAGACCCAGGCCGCGCTGTTCTGGTCCTACGACCTCCCGGCCAGCGGGACCCCGCCGACGTTCTACGACGAGATCGCCGCCGGGATCGCCCTCCAGCGGCACAACACGCTCGACCAGAACGCCCGGATGTTCGGCCTGGTCAACCTCGCGATGGGCGACGCCGGGATCACGGCCTGGGACGCCAAGTTTACCTATAACCTCTGGCGACCGATCACCGCCATCCGCCTGGCCAACACCGACGGCAACCCCGCCACCGCGGCCGACCCGACCTGGACTCCCTTGGGTGCGCCCAACGCCCCCGGCCAGCCCCCTTACACCCCGCCGTTCCCGGCCTACATGTCGGGCCACGCCACGTTCGGGTCGACCCTGTTCACCACCCTGGCCAACTTCTACGGGACCGATCAGATTCCCTTCTCGGCCTCGTCCGTGGACGTGCCCGGCGTCGCCCGGTCATTCCCCAGCCTGGGCGCCGCCTCGCTGGAGAACGCCTGGAGCCGGATCTATCTCGGCGTCCACTACTCGTTCGACGCGACCGCCGGGCTCGCCACCGGCCAGGCGGTCGGCAACGCCGTCTTCGCCCGGGCCCTGGCCCCGAACCCGGCTCATGCCCGCTGATCCGGGTCCGGGACGCTCGAAGAGGACCGAGCGGAAGCCCGCCATCCTTCGGGGTGGCCAGGTTCGCCCATTTCAGTTCATGGAGCAAGAGGGGCCGGCTTTCATTGGGACAACGGGTCGGCCCCCCTTATAATGGAGAGACCGACCATGTCTCGCGACCCGCACTTCGGTCCCGCCGCCTGGAGTCGATCATGGATCATCGCCCGTCCGAAGACCTGCTCGAATCGAACCACCCGTTCCCCGGGACTTACCAGATCAAGGCTATCGGGGTGGCGAAGGACGACTTCGTCGGCCGGGTGGTCGAGGCGGCCACGATGGAGCTGGCCACGCCCGGCGAGCTCGATCACCGGGTCCGGCAGACGCCCAACGGCAAGCACGTCTCGCTGACCCTGGAGATGAACGTCCAGAGCGCCGACCAGGTCCGGGCCATCTACGCCCGGCTCCGCGAGGTCAAGGGGCTGACCCTCCTGTTCTGAGCGGTCGGCCCGGGTTGACCCCCCGCCCCTCCGGGCCGTACAGTGGTCGAGGGCCGAGGAGACATGCTCTCCGGCGGCCCGGGCCCGACCGGGCGTCCCCATCTCTTTCCCTCGATCCTTGGCGACCAAGACCATGCCGGAGCGGATCGACCTTTCCCGGGCCGACGACCCGCGCGACGTCGTCCATCGGGCGGTGGCCTGCCTGGCCCAGGGCGGCGTGGTCGCCTTGCCGACCGACTCGGGCTACGCGGTCGTCGCCGGGGCCCTCCATCCGTCGGCCGTCGCGCGACTCGCCCGGATCTTCGAGGAAAGCCCCGCCGCGACCGGGAACCGGCCGGCCTTGCTCCTCAAAGGGCCCGACGAGGTCGCCGACTGGGCCAAGGTCGACTCCGACTCCGGCCGACGCCTCCTGCCCCGGCAGCACTGGTTTGGCCCCCTCACGCTGATCCTGCCCGTTGCCGAAGGAGGGATGGTCGACCGGCTCCCGGCCTCGGCCCGGTCGTTCCTCGTGCCCGACGGCTCGATCGCGGTGCGGACGCCGGCGCACCGGATGACCCGGGAAGTCCTCCGACTCATGCCCGGCCCCCTGATCCAGGTCGACCCGCCCGCCGGCTCGCTCCCGGGCGCCGACCCCCTGGCGAGCCCGCTCGACCTCGACATGATCCTCGACGCCGGCCCGGGCCGGCCCGGGGGCCCCGCCACGGTCATCGAGCTGGCCGACGGCCGCTGGACGGTCGTCCGGCCGGGGGCGGTCCCGGCGGGGGCGATCGCCCAGATGGCGGGGACGATCGTCCTGTTCATCTGCACGGGGAACACCTGCCGGAGCCCGATGGCCGAGGCCCTGTGCAAGGCCCTGATCGCCGAGCGGCTGGGCTGCCCGCCCGAAGACCTGGTCGATCGCGGCTACGTGATCCTCTCGGCCGGCGTCTCGGCCAGCGACGGGATGCCCGCCGCCGCCAACGCCATCGAGGTCGTCCGCGCCCGGGGCGGGTCGCTCGACGATCACGCCAGCCGGCGGGCGACCCCCGACCTCGTCCGCCTGGCCGACCACATCCTGGCCATGACCGCCGACCACCTCGACATCCTCCTCGACCACGTCCCCGACGTCGCCCCCCGCGCCCGCCTCCTCGACCCCCGGGGCGACGACATCGCCGACCCCGTCGGCTCCGACCACGAGACCTACCTCCGGACCGCCCGAGCCATCGAAGCCCACCTCGCCCACCTCCTGGACGAGTTGGGACTTTGATCGAAGCGTCAAAGTCCTTGATCTTCCAAGTATGACAGGAACCAATATGTAGGGTGGGCCGAGCGCGACGAGGCCCACCAGCATATTCTATCGCTCGATGGTGGGCCTCGCCGCGCTCGGCCCATCCTACAAAGAATCAAAACCTATCGAATCTTAAACCCCTCGCCGGTCGGCGACCTCGCGGATCTGGATTCCGTGCGACAGGGTGGCCCCGGCGCGGATGGCGGCGGCCACCTGGACGGCCTCGGTCATCTGCTCGATCGAGGAGCCGGTTTCCATCGCCCCCCGGATGTGGACGTCGATGCAATAGGGGCATTGCAGGGCGTTGGAGACGGCCAGCGCGATCAGGGACTTTTCGCGGGCGGTCAGGGCCCCGTCCTTGAGGGTCTCGGCGTACCAGTCCTGGAATTTCTCCCAGAGCGCGGGGGCCCCGGCGGCGACCTCGGACAGCTTGGCCAGGTCGACGGTCTCGTAATACGACGGCATGTTCGGGCCCTCCGGCTCGGCCGCGCTCCCGTGGGCGGTCGGGACCGGCCGCGTCCCTCCGCTTGCAAACGGGGTTCCCAAATCGCGGGGTCGGGTCACTCCCGGGGGGCGTCGATGTCGATGACGTGGACGAACGGGTCGGCCAGCCCTTCGACGGCGACCTCCACCACGGACGCGACCAGCCGACGCCCTTGCAAGAGGGCGGCGACGGCCGGCTCCGACGCCACGGCGCGGGTCAGGACGACCTGGCCGCCGCGGGCCCACCGGGTCAACCCGGCGGCGGCGGTGACGGTGCTCCCGAAGTAGTCGAGGTGGTCGTTGAGGGTGGCCACCATCGCCGGCCCCCGGTGGACCCCGACCCGGACGGCCAGGTCGTTCATGGCCCCGCCCCCGGCCAGGTCGCCCGGCAGCGCCAGCGCGGCCCGGACGGCGGCGACGGGGTCGGCGAAGGCGGACACGGTCCCCTCGTGGATCGTCTTGACCAGGGCCCCCCCCTCGCGGCGGACCCGGTCGGCGACCCGGCGGAACTGCTCGTGGACGATCGCGAACGCCCGGGCGTCCCCCAGCTCGGCGTACAGCCCCCCGGCACGGTCGAGGTCGGTCACGACCAGGGTCACGGTGTCCAGCGCGATGAGTTGGCCCGGCGACAGGACCTCGCCGGGGAACAGGTCACGGAACAGGGCCAGGCTCGACGCCCGGGCCGCCGTCAGGGCGTCGTCGCGCGGGGCGACCCGCTCGACCCGGACCAAAACCTCGCGGTCGTGGTCGTTGTCCAGGGCCAAGACCTGCCCCCCGGCGCGGAGGGTCTTGGGGTGGCCGGGACCGGGACCGGCCTTCAGGGAAAGATCCCATCGGCGGGCGTGGGCGCCGGCCTCGACCCGGAAGTCGACGGCGTAGGGGAGTTGCGGCCCCCGGAGCCGATACGACCCGGGTTCGAGCGTCAGGTCGAGCGCCACCCGCTCGCCGGGGCCGACCCGGGCCTGGGCCGCGACGTGGGGCGAGTGCGACGGGCCCCCCGCGCAGTAGGTGGCCAGGTCGGCCTCGCGGATCGAGGGGTGGACCCGGAAGATCAGCTCGACCGAGTTGGCGAAGTCGAGGTCGAAGTCGAGCTGGCAGGCCTCGCAATGGCCGTGCTCGCGGAGGGCCCGGAGGCTGTCCATCACCTGCGACGGAATCCGGCAAACCGGGCAGAGGATGTCCCAGAGCAAGGCGAGCACGCCGTCGGCCGCCCCCCGGAGGCAGGCGGCCACGGTGGCGTCGGCGTCGATCCCCAGCCGACGGGCCAGGGCCAGCGGCCGGATTCGCGCGACGTCCTGGGCCGGGGCCAGTTCGAGGAAGTCGCCGAGCCGCTCGACCACCAAAGGGGCGGTCCCCCGGGCCCCGAGGGCGTCGAGCCACCGCTCCAGCCGGCGTCGACGGTCGGCGGGAAGCGGCTCGGGGGCCTCGAACGGGTCGACGACCGGGTCGCGGCCGAGCTTGCCGGTCAGGGTCGCGTCGATCCGCCGATAGACCCGGTCGATCGCCTTGCGTCCCCGGTTGCCGATCTCGACGGCCGCCACCGTCCGGCCCAGGAGCCCGCGCGGCCGGACCCGGACCCGGTGGGTCAGGGTGGTCCCGCCGCCGGCCCTCGGCTCCAGCTCGACGATACTCACGAACCAGGCGAACGGGCCGCGGTCGAACTCGCGGACGACGCCCATCTTCCGGCCTTCGACCCACTCGAACGGGTGCTCGCGCCAGGCGAATTCGAGCCCGAGCTTGCGGAACCGGCCCGACCGCTCCGAGCCACCCGCCGGGCTCGGCGCGTCGGCGAACCGGGCCGAGTTCAGGCCGATGGCCCGGTTGAACCGCTCGGTGTTGGCGACCAGGGGCCAGAGGGCGCGGGGCGAGGCGTCCAGGTCCCACCGCCAGTCATAGGCGACCACGTCGCGGGCGTCGGCGGCGGGCAGGCGCGGGTGGGCGTCGAGCCCGGTCGGCTCGCCCCGGAGGAGCCGCTCCAGGTCGGCGAGCAACTCCCGGGCGTCGGCGTACCGATGCTCGGGCGCCTTGGCCAGCGCCTTGGCCACGATCGACGCGACGGCCTCGCTCACGGCCGGGTTGAGCGCCCGGAGGTCCGGCGGCGGCTCGGACCGGTGCATCGCCATCACGATCAGCGGGGTGTCCCCCTGGAACGGCGGCCGGCCGGCCAGGAGGGCGAACAGGGTGGCCCCCATCGCGTATACGTCCGCCGGCGGGCCGACGTGGCCCTCGCCCGCGCACTGCTCGGGGCTCATGTAAAGCGGCGTCCCGAGGACCGCGCCGTCGCGGGTCAGGGCCAGCGATTCCGACTCCACGACGTGGCGGGCCAGGCCGAAGTCGGACAGCTTGGCGCGGGGCCGGCCCGAGGCGGCGTCGGGGTCGTCGAGGACCAGGATATTTTCGGGCTTGATGTCGCGGTGGACGATCCCCCGGGCGTGGGGCAGCTCCAAGGCCCGCGCCACGTCGGCCAGGATCGCCAGGGCCGACGGCTCGTCGACCGACCCCTGGGCGGCGTGCCATCGGGCCAGGTCGATCCCGGCCACGAACTCCAGGGCCAGGTAATGGACGCCGTCGTCCTCGTTCAGTTCGAGGAAGTTCGCGACCTGCGGGCCGTCCACCTCGGCCAACAGCCGCGCCTCCTTGAGGAACCGCCGGAGCGCCTCGGGGCGGGCGGCCAGCGCGGGCTTGAGCACCTTGATGGCCACGGTCGAGCCGTCGGCCGGGTCCTCGGCGCGGTAGACGGTCCCCATCCCCCCCCGGCCCAAGACCTCGACGAGCCGGAACCGCCCGAGTCGTTCCAGGAGCGGGGGCTCATCCTCGAAGCTCGGGGCCTGGGCCAGCTCGAACCCGACGGTGACCGCCGTGTCCACCCTGGGGCCCGCCCCGACCGGGACCCGGGTCGAGGCCAGATCCTCCAGCAACCGGGCGGCCACGACCCGGGCGGTCGGCCGGTTGACGGGGTCGGGGTCGCGGAGGCCCGCGAGCAGGCGGCTCGCCGTCGAGGCCGCCGACGCCGGTTCCCCCAGCCGCCAGGCCAGGACGCCCCCCAGGGCGAACACGTCCGAGGCCGGGTCCGGCCGCCCGCCCCGGGCGACCTCGGGGGCCACGCACGCCGAATCCCGGGCCCCGACGGCGGCGATGGGCGGGTCGACCTCCAGCCCGGTCCAGTCCAGCGCGAAGCCCCCCGCGTCGCGGACGATCAGCGACCCCGGCGCGACCCGCCCGTGCGTCAGGCCCAGCCGGTGGCCGGCCGCCAGGGCCAGGGCCAGCTCGATCACCAGGTCCAGCCGATGGCCGTCGTCATCATGCCCCAATTCCCCGACCTCGGACCAGGGCCGCCCCTCGACCCATTCCAGGGCCACGAACGGCGGGTCCGCCCCCGGCTCGAACTCCAAGACCCGCCGGGCCGAGGCCCCTCCCACCATCGCCGCCGTCCGGACCCGCCGGGCGATCCCCGCCCATCGGGCCGCGTCCCCCCGCGACCCCGCCAGCAACCGGACCTCGACCTCGACCCCCTCCCCCCGGTCCACCGCGCGATACCGGACCCCGTCGCGACCCGCGCCGAGCTGGCTCACCAGGCGATAGCGGCCGTGGTTCATCGTGGGTCGTGGAGCGTGGGTCGTGGAGGGTGGAGCGTGGAGCGTGTTTTGAGACGGGCGGCGTCTTGTCTTCGCTAACCACTACCCACTGACCACCAACCACTTGCCTCGGGTTTCGCCGACCGCCGACCGCTCACCCTTTCCGCTCCGGCTTGGCCGGCGGGGCTTCGAGCTTGTCGAGGCGGAGGGTCCGGATGCGGGTGGGGTCGGCTCGGAGGACGGTCAGGCGGTGGCCTTGGAATTCGACGCGGTCGCCGGCGCCGGCGAGTCGGCCGAGGAGGTCGAGGACGAGGCCGCCGGCGGTCTCGGCGTCGGTCTCGGGGATTTCGAGGTCGCAGGCCTCGGCCAGGAGGTCGAGCGGGCAGGCGGCGTCGACCTCGAACGAGCCGTCGCCGAGGGGGACGACCTGCGGGGTCTCGCGGTCGAACTCGTCCTGGATCGGGCCGACGAGTTCTTCGAGGACGTTTTCCAGGCTCACCATGCCGACCACGCTCCCGTATTCGTCCAGGAGCAAGGCCAGGTGGACCCGGTTCCGCTGGAACTCCTTGAGGAGCAGGTCGAGCCGGATCGTCTCGGGCAGGAACAAGGTCGGCCGGGCGACCTTGCGGAGGTCGGGGCGGGCCCCGGCCGGGCCGCCGGCGCGGAACAGGTCCTTGACGTGGATCATGCCGACCACGGTCGTCAGGTCGTCCTCGCAAAGCGGATACCGGGTGTGGCCGGACTGGCGGGCGACCCGGAGGTTGTCCTCGACGGGCCGGGACAGGCTGAGGTACACGACGTCGGGGCGCGGGACCATGACCCGCCGGGCGGACTTCTCTTCCAGGTTCAGGACGTTCTCGATCAGCATCCGCTCGTTCCGCGACAGGTGGCCGCCGGCGACGGACTCGGCCACGATGTGGCGGAGTTCTTCCTCGGTGTGCGCCACCTCGGCGTGGTCGGATCGACCCAGGCCGATCAGGCGGAGGGTGAGGTTGCTCGCGTTGTTGAGCAGCCAGATAACCGGGAAGAACAGGTAATAAAAGCCGATCAGGACCGGCGCCGTCCACAGCGAGATCGTCCGGGCCGACCGGATCGCGAGGCTCTTGGGAGCCTGCTCGCCCAGGGCCATGTGCAGGAACGTGACGACCGAGAACGCCAGGATCGAGGCCAGGGACAGCGACAACGACCCGATCGCCCAGTCCTCGCCGCCGATCCCGATGGCCTTCAGGCCGACCACGATCGACTCGTCCACCTTCTTGATCGCGTACCCGAGCGCCAGGCTCGCCACCGTGATCCCGAGCTGCGAGGCCGACAGGTAGGCATCGAGATGGTCGAGCGCCTTGCTCGTCATCTTGGCCGCCCAGTTGCCCCGCTCGACGAGCTGGTCGATCTGGCTGGTCCGGACCTTGACCAGCGCGAACTCCGCCGCGACGAAGAAGCCGTTGACGAAGATCAGCGCGGCGATGAGCAGGAACTGGGACACGTCCATGAAGCGGGGCGTCCGAACGGAGGCGAGGGACCCGGGGCCGGCCGTCGCGATCGTCCCCCGGATCACCCGGGATCATACTCCAATCCCGCCCCCGACGCACGGAAATATCTGGGCCCGCCGTCCCTAAACCCAGACCACCCCGAAAACTAAGGGCCGCCCACGCCGCTCGGGTCCGGGCCCACGCCCGATCCGGGGCGTGAGACGGGACGGGGCGAACGGGGGCGACCCGGTCGAGAAATCGCTCAGGCCCCGGCGACGGCCCGGCGGCGGCGGACGATGGCCAGGCCGGACGCCAGGCCGATCCCGAGCAGGAGGAAGGAGCCGGGCTCGGGCACGGCGGCATTCGCCGAGAAACCGCGCTGGACGCCCGAGACGGCGTCGACGTAGAAGCCGGCGATCGTGCCCGAGTTGGTGATCCCGACGATCTGGGTGATCGAAACGCCGGTCGTCGCCGCGAAGGGATGGTCGAGGTAGGTGTACCTCTGGGTCCTGAGGTCGAAGAGGAACCCGTGCTGGCTGCCGTCGGTGGTCTGGTAGTAGCCGACGGTCTGGTTGCCGTCGTTGATCCCGAGGAACTGGGTGAAGACCAGGTTGGCGACGCTCGGGTCGGGCAAGGTGGCGTAGACCCCGGAAACCGTGTTGTAGGTGAAGCCGTGCGAATGGACGCCGTCGGTGGAGTCGAAACCGACCACCAAGCCGTTGTTGTTGATCCCCTGGGCGTTGGTGACGGTGGCCCCCGCGACGGGCGTGAGGGCCGTGAACGACCCGTTGGCGTAGACGAACCCGGGAGTCGTGCCGGTGGCCGAATCGGCGTACTGGCCCACGATCGTCCCCCGGTCGTTGATCCCGAGGGCCACTTCCGACGTGGTGGTCGCGGTCACCGAGGGCAACGCGGTGAAGGTCCGGAAGGCGTTGGTGAGCGTGAAGCCGGCACCGTTGGACGTCCCGACGACCTCGCCGGCGTTGTTGATCGCGTTGGCGTTGGCGAGCGGGTCGCCGTTGACGTTGAGCGTGGTGAACGCGCCGCCGGCCGTGCGCACGAAGTTGACGAGTTGCGGGGCCGTCCCGCCGAAGCCGACGATGTCGCCGTTGTTGTTGATCCCATTGACGGTCGTCCCGCCGTTGGCGGAGCCGGGGCCGTCGAAGTTGGTGAAGACGTAGTCGGCGGGGGCTAGGTTGGCCGCCAGCGTCGACGCCAGGATCGCGAGACCGGCGAGTATGGCGAGGCGAGGAACGGTCATGGGATGATGTCTCGGGTAGGATGCGGGGATCGTTCGGTCCGGTGGACGATCAATCCGGCGGGTCGTGGCCGAGTTGTGGCACAACCCCGCCAGCTCCGACGGACCAACCGGGATCATTCGAAACCAAGCCTTCGGGCCCTCGCGCCCCCTGTCGAGCGACATGACTTCCGATTTCATGAACCACGCAGGCGGCCTGATCCCCACCGCCGAGCCCAGGGACATCAACCTGTACCGCCCGGCCCAGGGGGGCAAGCCCGCCAAGGACTACAAGATCGACCACGCGGCCATCCTGAAAGGGGACGCCCGGGCCAACTTGCAGGTCTTCCCCAACGACCGGCTCGTCATCGGCCGGAACCCGATCGTCCAGAAGACCGTGGAACTCGACCGGGCGGCGGCGCCGATCAACAGCCTCGTCAACTCCTTCCTTCAACAAACCTTCCTGACCCGATCCGTCGGCACCGCCGCCGGCGACATCAACGGGACCACCGCGGCGCGGCGCGACGCGATGGTCAAGGAGTGGGCCGACTTCCTCTGGGACGTCTCGTCCAAGGAAGGCGGGGCCCTGCTCGACGAGAAGGCGTTCCGCGAGGCGGTCATGAAGAAGCTGACGCCGAAGCCGGAGCCGAAGAAGTAGGCCATCAACGATGGACAAAGGGCGCCGCTCGCCGGTTCATTCCGGGAGCGGCTTGCCCTTGGTCTCGGGGGCGAACGGCAGGGCGCAGAGGCCGACCAGGAAGACGGCGCACATGGTCACCCCGGCGTAGCGGCGGGCGAGGACCTCGCCGAACCCCCAGTAGCCGATGTAGAACTTGCTCGTCAGCAGGCCGAGGAACAGCGGGCCGATCGCGGCGACGAGGCGGCCGACGTTGTAGCAGAACGAGGTCCCGGTGCTCCGGAGCCGGGTCGGGAACAGCTCGGGGAAGTAGATCGCGTAGCCGCCGAACAGGGTCATCTGGCAGAAACCCATGATCGGGATCATCCAGAACAGGTCATCAAAACTGTCGATGAACCAGAACGTCCCCGCCGTGGCCACCATCGCCAGGAGGAACGAGACGGCGAACGCTGGCTTCCGGCCGACGTGGGCGGTGATCCGGGTGAAGGCGTACACGCCGAAGAATCCACCGAGGTTTTGGAAGAACGACGTCAGGCCGGCCAGGAACGTCAGGCGCCCCTTGATCAAGTCGGGGGCCAACCCCCGGGCCTTCATGTCGGCCTCGAAGACCGAGCGGATCAGGTCGAAGCTGAAAAAGCCGATCCCCCAGAGACCCACGACTCCCGAGAACCCGAGGATCATGCCCACGATGGCGTTCTTCCGCCAGCGCGGGTCGCCGAACAGGTCGGAGATCGACCCGGCCCGCGAGCCGGGCGCGGCCAGATCGGCGTCGTCGGCGCGGGTCGCGGCCTTCCACTTCTCGGGCTCCTTGAGCCGGCGGCGGATCAAGACGACCAGGAGCGCGGGGGCCAGGCCGATGACGAACATCCACCGCCAGGCGCCGGCCACGGCCCCGGTCTCCTCGAAGTGGCCGAGGACCATGCTGATGACCGCCGCCGTCATGTTTCCCACCGCCGACATCGCCTGGACCCAGCCCAGGGCAAAGGGCCGGGCTCGGTCGGGGATGACCTCGGCCACCAAGGCCACCCCGACGGCGAACTCGCCGCCGACGCCGAGCCCGGTCAAGAAGCGGTAGAACGAGAAGTCCCAGACCCCCACCGACAGGGCGCTCAGGCCGGTGAAGGCCGAATAAACCAGGATCGTCATCATCATCGTCTTGGCCCGGCCGATCCGATCGCCCAGGACGCCGAAGAAGAGGCCGCCGGTGGCCCAGCCCAGCATGAAAACCATCGTCGCGTAGCCGCCGTACTCGGGCACCTGGCCCGGCAAGGGGTCGGCTCCCGACGATCGCTTGAGCAACTCCGTGACCGCCGGCACTCGCGCCAGGTTGAAAAGCTGCTGGTCCATCGTGTCGAACATCCAGCCCAGGGCCGCCACGATCAGGACGAACCAGTGGTAGGAGTTCAGCTCCTTGGTCCACCGCCCGGTCGCGGGCTTCGGCCCCGGGTCGGCGAACGAGTCGTCGAAATGCATGGGACGCGCTCTCCGGGGCGACGGCGGCCGGGGGACGGACCGGGAAGGCCGGGCTCGATCGGCCTGGGATGAGATCGATCCGAGGATAACACCATCCCGACCCCGCCGCCGCAACCCGCCCGGCGGAAACAGGGGCGATCGGTCCTTCAAGCTGGGCCGAAAGAGGGATCGCGGATTCCAAGCATCTCGGAATTCAGGAGATCAGGTTCATCTCGTCTTGCCGCCGTCTGAAATCTGAAATCCATGTAATCTCGAATCCCGCGAAATAGCGACGAACCGATCGACCCGGCCGTCGGAAATCGACCGCTCGACCGCGGGGGCCGGCGCGGCTAAGATCGCCCCGATGCGACGGACCCCGGCCATCCTCGTCCTGATCCAGGCCGCCCTGGTGGCGGGGTTCGCCGTCGCGCTCCGGTCGGGGCGGTTCCCGATGGGCGTCGCGGGCGAGTGGGAATGGCAGCGGGTCCGGTTCGGCCCCGAGGCCTGGTCGGTGGCGTCGGCACTGGCGGGCGTGGCCGGGTTCGCCGGGTTCGCGGCGGCGGGCTTCCGGTCGCTGGCCGGCGACCCGACCCCGAGGCGCCAGGCCGGTTGGCTGGCCGCCCTGGTGATGGTCGGAGCGGTCGCGCAAGGGGTCGTCCAGGAGGGGGCGCCCGACGGTTACGGGCTGTCCAAGTGGATCATCGCCCTGAACGCCCCGGGGTCCAACGGCTACTTCACCGTCGCCAAGGCCCAGATGGCCGACCCCCGGCGGTTCCTGGCCGAGTACCCGGGCTGGATCGGTCGCCAGGACGCCTTGCACGTCGGGACCCACCCGCCGGGCCTGTTCCTGGTGGCCCGGGGGCTCCTCGGCTTGATGGAAGCGAGCCCCGCCGGCTCGCGGGCGGTCCTGGCCCTGGCGCCGGGCTCGGTCTCGCGGGCGGCGCGGGTCTTCCGCGAGGGGATCGGCCTGCCCCGGGCCGACGCCGCCGCGCTCGCCCTGACGGGGGCCTTGACCTTGCTGGCCTGCGCCTCGACGGTGGTCCCGCTCTACCTCCTGGCCCGGTCGAGCTTGCCCGCGTCGGCGGCGTGGGCGGCGGCGAGCCTCTGGCCGCTGGTCCCCTCGGCCTTGCTGTTCCAGCCGACGGCCGACACGGCCTTCCCCCTCCTCTCGACCGCCGCCCTGGCCCTGGCCGCCTGGTCGAGCCGGTCCCGAGGGGGGCGGGCCTGGGCCTTGGCGACCGCCTCGGGCGTGGTCCTGGCCGTGGGGATGGCGTTCACGCTCGCGTTCCTGGCCGTCGGGCTGGTCGTCGCGCTCCTGATCGTCGCGAGCCCCGGGATGGGCCGGCCGGGGCGACTGGGCCTGATCGCCGCGACGGGCGCGGGCTTCCTGGCGGCCACGCTCGCCGGGTGGGCGGCGACCTCGGCCAATCCGTTCGCCATCTGGTGGGCGAACCAGCGGAACCACGCCCGGTTCTACCTCGAAAACCCCCGGACCTACCGGGCCTGGGCCTTGGCCAACCCGATCGAGCTGGCCGTCGGCCTCGGCCTGCCGGCGGCGACCTGGGCCGCCCTCGGGTTCGCGCGCCCCCGTCGGACGCCGCGCGTCGCCTGGGCCACGCTCCTGGTCCTCGCCGCCCTCACCCTGACCGGCCGGAGCCTCAGCGAGGTCGGCCGCCTCTGGCTCCCGCTGATGCCCCCGTTGCTCATCGCCGCCGCGTCCGCCTTCGACCGCCTCCGGGCCGGCCCCAAGGCCCTGGCGGCGACGGTCGCCCTCGTGGGGGGCCAGGCCTTGATCCTGGAAGCGACGATCCAGGTCGTCTATCCCGTTTGATGGCCGGATGGTAAACGGGGGAATTTTAACCGCCAAGGCGCCAAGATCGCGGGGTTGGAAGAGAGGGAAAGGAGAGAGGGGGGGAAAAGAAAGGGGAAATATGAATACAATTGATTATAGGAGTTACGCAGTACTGAACCCCTGTCCGTGCAATGCAGTCAAATCCGAGAGGACTTGGGAACGTTGGGTTGGTCGGGGGATTTATTGAGTCACCAATTGACCCCGGATCACGCCAAAGTTCATGGACATAC
>JAABUQ010001786.1_pt1 | contig 44663 bp, 47 predicted proteins | sample 5560001 | NCBI WGS metagenome assembly JAABUQ01 (sample SAMN10711888, study PRJNA513371) | rock metagenome | isolation source: Antarctica rocks | place: Antarctica: Victoria Land, Finger Mt nord | collected 2015-12-18 | reverse complement strand
CTTTGGGCCAGGCTCAAGGAATGGCGTGCGGTCGCCACGCGCTACGAGAAGACCGCCAACTCCTTCATGGGCGTCCTTTGCATGGCCGCAGCCATCGACTGGATCAAAGGCTAACAGGCCCTAACCTCAAGTTCGAGTTGACCCGGGTATTCTTGGGTCATGACAGTCTGACAGTTCTCTACCGTAATCATCGTGAGCAGCAAGCGACGGAGACGTTTGAGTTCGACGGGACGAAGGTCGTTCGTTCCTTCGTGTGCTACGCCTGAGAGGTCACGCCGGAGAGCGGCAATGCTGGTTCTATCGCCCTTTCCCGTCCGCACGGGATGGATGCAAAAGGTGTCACCATGTCAGGCGAACCGATCCCATGGCCGTCCGTCAGGGGAACCCTGGCGGGTAGTCGGACTATCGCCCGCGCTTGCTTGATCGCGGCTGTATCATCCTGTCAAACGGACATCTACGAGTTGGGGCAGACTACCGATGCCTGCCCGTAATGACGTTGGGTGAGTCTATGCTGGCAGCTTGGAAGCGACCAAGGGCTTGGGCTAACTCGGCTTGATCTCTCGCGGCTGTAAGGCTGACGCGCACGCCGCCCGGTGCCTCGCGCGTGACGGCAAACAACTCGGACGCGACAACCTCTACGCCGCCTGCCCGGCACCGGGCCGCGGCATCGTCCGCCTGGGCGGACGCGAGCGGCATCCACACATGCGGGCCAGGCACCCCAAAGTGGAACCCGGCACCTGCCAGCGCATGGCGCGTCTGGTGATACCGGGCGGCGACCTCACCCCGTTGCCAACCCACGCGCCTGAAAACCGTGCCGTCCTCGATCCAGCGGCACGCAACATCGGCCATCAAGGGTGCCAAAGGCCAAGCCGTGGCATGAACCTCCGCCGCCAGTGAGTGAACCGGCTCGCAGTCGCCAGCAATGAGACCGAAGCGCAAGCCTGCCGCAACCGTCTTGGACAGGCTCGTCACCACAATGCCGCGGCCCGGAAGCAGGGCAGCAAGCGGCGGCCAGTTGGTCAGGCCGCCATACACGTCGTCCTCCACCAGCCACAGCCCGTGTCGCCGGGCGACCTCGGCCACTTGCTGCCGGCGTGCCTCGCCCATCACGGCACCAGTCGGGTTCTGCAACGTGGGCACGATCACGGCCACTCTGGCGCCGGTGGCGCGTGCGGCGCGGTCAAGCGCGTCCGGCAGCATCCCTTCTTCGTCCAGTCCCACTCCGTGCAGCGGCAGGCGGAGCTGCCGCGCTGCGGCCTTCATGCCAGGGAACGTCAGTTCCTCGACCAGCACGCCGTCACCAGGCGCGCAGAGTGCGAGCAGGACGGCCAGGAGCGCCGCTTGTGCGCCAGCGCACGGCACCACGTCGGCCGGGCGCAGGTGCAAGCCGCGCCAGGCAAGCCAGGACACACCGGCGAGCCGCGCCCGCTGCAGCAGCACTGGTTGGTGGTAGCCCAGCGCCGCGCTGCCGAGTGCGCCTTCGCGGGCCATGCCCGCCAGCGTGTCCTCTAGGTCCCTGTTGTCTGGGTCCAACGCCGGCACGTTGGTGGACAGGTCAATGGCCTGCACCGCTCCGCCGCCGTCCCGTGCCATGTCCGGCGATTTGAGGGCGAACAGCGCGGCCTCACGGCTGCCAGGCAGCACGTAGGTGCCGCGCCCGACTTCGCCCGACACCAGGTGTCGCCGCGCCGCTTCCCGGTAGGCTTGCGTCACCGTGCTCACGTTCACCCGGAGCTGCCAGGCAAGCTCCCGGTGCGTAGGCAGGCGTTCGCCGGGATGCAGCTCACCCGCGGCGATGCTGTCCGCAAGCGCCTCGACGATGGCGAGGTATCAGGTCCGGTTGCGGCCGTCGAGATCAGGGGTCCACATCTTGTCTGCCAGACAATGTAGGCGTTGACCCATACAATCAGGCCGGGCGACGGTGCGCGTCAACGACCCCTGTTCGAAAGCACCGTCCATGTTCGACATGCCCGACCTCGAAGCCGCCATGTCCGTGGTACGCGCCGCCATGCCGCCGACGCCGCAGTATGCCTGGCCGCTGCTGGCTGAGCGCACGGGATGCGACCTGTGGGTCAAGCACGAGAACCACACGCCCACGGGCGCCTTCAAGGTCCGGGGAGGGCTGGTGTACGTGGACAGCCTCCGACGCACCCGGCCCGATGTGCGCGGCCTCGTCACGGCCACGCGCGGCAACCACGGCCAGAGCCTGCCCTACGCCGCGCGCGGCACGGGCATAGGCGTCACGGTCTGCGTGCCCCACGGCAACTCGGTGGAGAAGAACGCCGCCATGCGCGCCTTCGGGGCGGAGCTGGTCGAGGCCGGGCGGGACTTCGACGAGGCACGCGAACGGGCGGCACAGCTTGCCGCCGAACGCGGGCTGGAACTCGTGCCCTCCTACCATCCCGACTTGGTGCGAGGCGTGGCTACCTATGCGCTGGAACTGTTCCGGGCGGTGCCGGACCTGGACACGGTTTACGTGCCCATCGGCATGGCGTCCGGCATCTGCGGCCTGATTCGCACCCGTGACCTGCTTGGGCTGGAGACGCGCATCGTCGGCGTGGTCTCGGCCCATGCCCCCGCAATGGCCTTGAGCTTCGAGGCGGGCCGCGTCGTCACGACCGAGACGGCTGACACGTTCGCGGACGGCATGGCCTGCCGGGTGCCCGATCCGGGGGCATTCGCGGCCATCCAGGCCGGCGCGGACCGGATCGTGCGCGTGACGGATGCGGAGGTGGCTGCGGCCATGCGCGCCCTCTGGACGGACACGCACAACTTGGCGGAGGGAGCTGGCGCTGCCGCGCTGGCTGCGCTGCTACAGGAGCGCGAAGCGATGCGGGGCAAGCGGGTGGCCGTTGTCCTGTGCGGCGGCAACATTGACTTGTCAGTGGCCGAACGCGTGCTGGCCTATCCGCACCATGGCACCTGACACAACATGTCCGTCAAACGAACGGACACTGGTGGCGAAGTCGCCTGGCCTGCCTCAATAAGCAACTATAGTTTAGGACGACCTATCTTCCAGCAAAGTCGTTGCTGTTAGGAGGTCGCTGGCGTTATGAAAGAATAAACAATCGACTTCGCCACCAGTGTCCCAACGACACTGGTGGCGAATTCATTTGTTACGCGGCGAGAGCAGCGAAGCGCGACAGGCGGGTGGGTGCGATGGGCCGGCTCCCAAACCAAGCTGCGATGCGGTCGAGGTTGATGGCCGCGGCGGTGGCGACATGCTGCAGGCCCGTCTTGGACAGGCCGCGGTAGCGCGTCCGGCGCAGGCCGAACGCCCGCACCGCTTGCGACAGCGTGCTTTCGATCCCTTGGCGCTGTGCGTAGAGGCGCCGGCCCTCTGCCGTGCCCTCCCGCGCCCGGGCGGCCGTCAGGGCGTCGTGCTCCTGCCGCGGCAGGACCGCGACCACCCGGCCCTGCTTTGGCGATAGGGTCCGCGTGCAGCGGCTGCGGGATGCACAGTTCCGGCAATCGGCCGCCCTGAACTGGGCGCGGACCTGGGCGCGCTGTCCTGGACGCTTCACGTCTTTATACCAGCCGGCGCTTTCCTTGCCTTCCGGGCAGCGCACCTTCTGCCGGTCCCAGTCCACCGTGAAGTCGGCAGCGCTGAACGCGCCCTCGGTGTGGCTCTGCCAACTCAGGTTCTGACGTGTGGGACCGACTAGGTCTATGCCGTGCTGCTCGCGGGCGGAGATGAGATGGTCCGCGCTGACGTAGGCGGAGTCCACAAGGTGCTCGGACGGTGCCAGGTTTTTGGCAGCGAGGGCCGCATGGATCGGCGCCGTGCGGAGCGCGTCATGGACATTGGCCGGCACGGTGTCGGCATGGACCACCAGGCGCGGCGCCCCTGGGTCGCAGGTTTCGGTGAAGTGGACCATGTAGCCAGTCCAAGTCGTGCTGGCCTTGGTGCGGTAACGGGCCTCGGTGTCGTAAGGCGATTCCAGACGGTCTCCGGGTCCGCGGCCCCGCACCGGCCGCAGCCGGGCGCCCTCATCCGGCCCGCCGCCGTCCTGTCCGCCCTTGATCCGCTCGAAGTGCCGCGCCCACACGCGGCGCAGCGTCTCGATGGCCGGCAGCGTCGTAGCGTCCGGAGGCGCGTCCGTCCTGGCCAGCGCGTCGAGGAGCCGGAAGCCGTCCGCGCCGACCGTCGCCACGTAGGCGTCGCGCTTGGGGCCGACCTCGGGTATCCGCCGCTCCTCGACCCGCTGGTCATACCGCTCGTGCCAATCAGGTGGCGCAAGCACGCGCAGCCAGTCCGGCGCGACAACAGCGATGTCGTTCAGCGCCGCGCGCAGCGTTTCGGCCACAAGCTCCAGGCGGTTGAGGCTGCGGATGGCGGCCAGCACGTGCGTGCTGTCGGTGCGCTGGCGCCCGCGCGCCTTGAGCAACCCGTCCTCACGCGCGGCGTCCAGTATGCGAGCCAGCAGGCGGCTCACCGCGTCGTTGTCCAGTAGCCTGCCGCGGAACTCGCACAGCACGCTGCGGTCGAAACCCGGGTCGGCAAGGTCGAGGGCCAGCAGGTATTTCCAGTCGATCCGGGCACGGACGGCGTCCGCCGCCTGCCGGTCACTCAGCCCTTCGCGGAATTGCATCAGCGTCACCAGCGCAAGCCGCCACGGCGCGTAGGCCGGCTGGCCGCGCCTGGGGAAGAGGTCGGCGAAGTCGGCGTCCGTGAACAAGGTGCCGAGCCGGTCGCGCAGGATCAGGTAGGGGTTGCGGGTCCCGAACGCGGCGCGGGCAATGCGGGCGGTGTCGTCGGGCACGGGCGGGATCGGCTGCTGCGGGCGAAGCGACACGGGCACTCTCCGGATGGAAAGCTGCCCCAACGCCGCCAGCCCCGCCAGGCTCCCGAATTCGCCACCAGTGTCCGAACCTAAGCGGACAGCTTGCCGCCAGCTTCCTTCGTTGGATGCTACTTCCAGTGCGTCCGGACACAGTGCTAAGCGGCGTCGATTGCGCCAGGAGTTCGCATCGTTTAAAGGCCGGCGATGAAGCTTCCCCATCTACCATCCGCCGTTGTGTTCGACATGGATGGCCTGCTGTTCGACACCGAGGCGCTCTACCAGGAAGCGTTCACCCTGGCGGCGTCCGACAGGGGCTACGACATGCCCGCCGCCGTGTTCCTCAGCATGGTGGGCCACCCCTGGCCCGTGAACCGGGGCCAGTTGCTGGACCACTACGGCCATGCCTTCCCGGTGGACGAGTTCGGGGAGGCTGTGCGGCAACACTTCAGCTCGATGGCAGACACCCGCCTCCGCCTCAAGCCGGGCGTCCTTGAACTCCTAAACCTCCTGGACGAGCTGCGCCTACTCCGTGCCATAGCCACGTCGTCCAAGCACGACACCGTGCAGCACCACCTGGCAGCCCACGCCCTGCATGGCCGGTTCCATGCTGTGGTGGCGCAAGGGGATTACGCCGCCAGCAAGCCGGCGCCAGACCCTTACCTGAACGCGGCCGAGCGGCTGGGGGTGGATCCCTTGTCCTGCCTGGCCCTGGAAGACTCGTATGCCGGCGTCCGGTCCGCTTCGTCCGCAGGCATGACGACGATCATGGTGCCGGACCTGCTACAGCCGACAGACGAAATCAGGCGGCTTTGCGCCCATGTTGCTGCGGACCTGCACGAGGTGCGCGGTCTCGTTTTCAATGCGTTCCTGTCCCGTGTAGCCTGAGTTGGATGCCATCACGCCGGTCCGTCAAACGAAGCCAAACCGGGCACCCGGCGACAATGCCGCGACCCCTGCCAGGTTCCCTCGCCGCGTCGTAGCTGGAAGTCCGGCAGCGGAACCGGAAGTGCATTTCGTCCTGCCATGCGGCTCGGCACACTACCCGCGTCGGCCTGCAACGCCGACGGCAGAGGCGGCGACCAGCACGGCCGCACCGCCATACAGCAGCGACGCCGGCAGGACCGGCAACAGCAGCCCCGCCAGCAGCGGCCCGGCGCCCGCGCCGAGATCGCGCCAGGTCGCCATCTTGGCCAGCGCCGGCACCCGCGCCGGGCCGGGGTTGTCGGCCGCAGCGACCGGTGCGGGCAGGGGCTGGATCAACCCGCGCAGCAGCATGACCAGCACCGCACCGCTCCACAACAGCCCCATCCCCACCATGGCGAGACCGACCGCCGCGGCGAGCGACAGCAGCACCAACATCCGCCGCGCCCCGTGCCGGCCGGCCAAGGCGCCGCCGAGAGGTCCCAAGGCAATCTCGGCGACGTAGCGCAAGGCGAGAGCCGCCCCGGCAGCGAGGGCTGCACGGTCCGGCGCCGCAGCCGCGGCCAGCACCGAAAGGCCGATCACGAACAGGCCGTCCAGCGTCAGCCCTTGCACGAAGGACCACACGTCCAGCCGGGACGGCAGGGCAAAGCGCGGGCCGCCCGGCGCGTGTCCGCTGCCCGCTTCCGGGTCTCCCGGCAGCCGGAGCGCGAAGGGGATGCCAAGCAGCGCCGCGGCGGCCAGCACGAGGAAGGCCGGGCGCGGCCCGGCCACCTGCGACAAGGCGGCGCCGCCGAACATCCCCAGCATGGGGCCGGCAGCGATGATCGCGCGCGAGCGCCCGCTGCGCCGGGCCGCGCCCGCCGGTTCTGCCGTGGGCAGGGCTTGGGCTGCGATGTTCAGCCCCGCGTAGCACAGGCCCCAGAGCACAGGGATTTCGCATCAAACGACGGGCATGTGGTCGAGGATGTCGGCGAGAACGCGCACGTCCAGCACGGCATCGCGCATGGTGTGGCGCATGGAGTTCTTGCGCGTGACGATGCGGACGGCGTTGAGCGCCATGAACCGCCCCGAGTTTCCCGGAGGCTCCAACCTGTGAGAGGACGGAGCCATGACACAGAAGACAGGCAAGCAGTTTTCGCCCGAGTTGCGTGAGCGCGCGGTGCGGATGGTGCAGGACCGCGAGCGCGAGGGCGGGACGCAGTGGGAGTCGGTTGGCGCCATTGCGGCCAAGATCGGCTGTTCGCGTGAGACGCTCAGGCGCTGGGTGCGGCAGGGCGAGCGGGATGCCGGTCAGCGGCCAGGACTGACGACGGACGATCAGGAGCGGATCAAGGCTCTGGAGCGGGAAGTGCGCGAGTTGCGTCAGGCCAACGAGATCCTGCGCAAGGCGTCGGCGTATTTTGCCCAGGCGGAGCTCGACCGCCCGTTCAGGCGATGATTGCTTTTATTGACGATCACCGCGCCGCCTACGGGGTCGAGCCGATCTGCAGGGTGCTGCCGATTGCCCCGTCGACCTACCGCGCCCATGCCGTGCGGCGTGCCGATCCCGACAGGCGGCCGGCACGGGCCCGAAGCGACGTAGCTTTGATGATCAAAATCCGGCGCGTGTTCGATGCCAACTTCTGCGTCTACGGCGTGCGCAAGGTTTGGCGGCAGCTCGCCCGGGAAGGGATCGTGGCTGCCCGCTGCACGGTGGCTAGGCTGATGCGGGTGATGGGCCTGCAAGGGGTGGTGCGGGGCAGAAAGGTCCGCACCACCATCCCCAACCCGGCCGCGGCCTGCCCGCTCGATCAGGTCAACCGGCGGTTCAAAGCCCCACGGCCGAATGCGCTGTGGGTCAGCGATTTCACCTATGTCGCAACGTGGTCCGGGTTCGTTTACGTGGCCTTTGTTACCGACGTGTTTGCCCGGTGCATCGTCGGATGGCGGGTTTCCCGGACCGCTCATGCGAGCTTCGTGCTGGACGCCCTGGAGCAGGCGCTGCACGAGCGCCGCCCTGCCAAGGGCGACGCTCTGGTGCATCATTCCGACCGCGGGTCGCAATACCTTGCGCTGCGCTACACGGAGCGGCTCGCCGAGGCCGGCATCGCGCCCTCGGTCGGCAGCGTCGGCGATTCCTACGACAATGCCCTCGCCGAAACCATCAATGGCTTGTTCAAGGCCGAGGTGATCCATCGGTGCGGTCCGTGGCGCTCCTTCGAAGCCGTCGAGTTCGCCACGCTGGAGTGGGTGGACTGGTTCAACAACCGCCGCCTGCTCGAACCGATCGGCAACATCCCGCCTGCCGAGGCCGAGGCCGCCTACGACGCCGCGCTTGCGGACACGCTGATCGCCGCATAACACACACCAAAACGCCTCCGGGAAACCCGGCGCGGTTCAGTCCCGTTCGTGGTAGAAATTTGCTGACGGCGGTGTAGGCGGAGGTGGCCATCGCATCGGCTGTGCTTGCATTAACGACTAGGCAGTCCATATATCAGTTCATGGTCTGGAACGATACAGCACCTCCTGCCAGGGGGCGTCCCCGAGAGTTCGACACTGATGAGGTTGTCGAACGCGCCATGAACACGTTCTGGACAAATGGCTATCACGGGACGTCCTTGCCCAACCTGCTGGCGGCCACGGGGTTGTCGCGTGGCAGCCTTTATAGCGCGTTTGGCGATAAGCGAGGGCTCTTTCAACTCTCGCTGGATCGCTACGTTGAGGATGCGCTGGCGCGTTTCGCCGATGAACTTAACTCGCAAGAGGGTGCGGTCAGCGGCCTACGCGCCTGTGTTGCGGGATACATTGATCGCACAACCGGCGAGGCTGGACGCCGCGGATGCCTGGTCGTGGCGACTGCCATGGAACTGGCGAGCCAGGACCCCGACGTTGAAAGGAAGCTCGGCCGGTTCTTCAGGTCGGCGGAGGCCCGGCTGACACGGGCCTTCGAGCAGGTGCGTGCCGAGGGTGCCCTGGCTGATGGGGTCGAGCCTGCGAGTGCCGCGAAACTCCTGCTGGGCATGGTCGAGGGCATCCGCGTCATCGCCAAGACCGGTATCGATCGTTCCGCCTGGCATCACGCGGCCGCCACCCTGCTGTCCAGCCTGCTACGATAGGAGGTTCAGGTGAAGATTGTTCGGCAATCACGTGGCTAATTATGGACCGTCCGGTCACTAAAGAGGACTAAGGTGAGCCCACTCAAAATCTTCTGCGCGCTTCTGGTGCCACTGCTCTGGGGTGTTCAGTACGTCGTCATCAAGGTGGGGCTCACAGCCTTTCCTCCGCTGTTCTTCGTCGGCCTGCGCTTCATGGCGGTCGCGGCACTGCTCGTGCCCTTCGTCGAATGGCCCACCAGACGGGAGATCGGGCCGATCGCCGTTATTTCCCTGTTTCTCGGCGGCCTCAATTTCGGATTGTCCTTCGCCGGGCTAGAGCATGGGACCGCCGGGGTGTCCTCGGTGGTGAACCAGCTCTCCACGCCGTTCATGATCCTGCTCGCATGGCCCATCCTTGGCGAACGGCCGACCTTCCGGGTCGTTGTCGGCGTTGCGCTAGCGTTCGGCGGCGTCGTACTTCTAATGCTGGATCCGACTGCGGGCATCAGCATCGTGCCGATGTTTCTGGTCATGGGCGCCGGCTTCGCGCTCGCCGTCGGCAGCGTGCTGACCAAGCGGTACGGTCCGTTCAAACCAGTAAAGTTGATGGCCTGGATGGCGGTCCTTACGGTGCCGCAGGTCATGCTGGCCTCGTTGCTGCTCGAACACGGCCAGCTCTCGTCCTTGTCCGTCGCCACCACGCTCGATTGGCTTGCCTTCGCCTACACCGTCGTGCTCGGCGGCATCGTCGGTTTTTGCCTGTGGTTCTGGCTGATCGCGACGTGCTCGATGACGCGTGTAGCCCCCTACGCGCTGCTGCAGACGGTTTTTGCCGTTGCCGCCGGGCTGATCGTTTTGAACGAGGTCGTTACCTGGTCGCTGGTCGTGGGGATGCTGATCTGCGTGGGCGGCGTGGCGATCACCCAGCTCGGGCAGAAGCACACTCGAGGCCAGCTGCCGAACCCCGCACCGCTGAAGACGGCGAGCCGCTTGCCCATCGCGATCGAGGCCGTCAAGGGAGGCCGCCCATGACCCCCGCCAGCCATGCCGGCAGGACGGTCCGAACCAGCGACATGCGCTTCGCCTTCCATCTGCAGGGCAGGCCCGGCCAGGCGGTCGTGCTGCTACATGGCTGGCCACAGACGTCCCGGGCCTGGCACCGGGTGGCGCCGCTCCTGGCCAAGGATTTCGACGTCGTCGTGCCCGACCTTCCAGGGTTCGGCGACACGTCGAAGCCGGAGAGAGGCTTCGACAAGAGAACGGTCGCCCGCAGGCTGCGGGAGTTCGTCTTGGCGCTCGGCCTCTCCCGCGTCGCGCTGGTCGGGCACGATCTGGGCGGGCATGTCGCCTACGCCGCGCAATGGCCCGACGAGGTCAGCCACCTGATCTTCGTCGAGAGCAGCCTGCCCGCGTTCGGACAGGAAGAGGCAATGGACGTATCCCGGGGCGGAAGCTGGCATTTCGGCTTCAACATGGCCGGCGACATATCCGAGGCGCTGGTCCAGGGTCGCAAGCGACCCTTCGTCGAACACTTCGTTCGGTGCGAGACCGTTGGCCTGGTCGACAACAACTCGATTAGCACGGACGACATCGAACACTACGCACGCGCCCTCGCGCGGCGCGGCGTCCTGCGCTGCTCCCTCAGCTACTACCGCACCCTGCCGACGGACCGCGCCGACAACCGTGCTTGGGGCGAGACGAAGCTGACCATGCCCGTTCTCGCCATCGGGGCGGACGGCGGCTATGGGCCGGCCTCGGCCCAGACGATGCGCCGTGTGGCAACCAACGTGCGAGACATGCTGATCGAGCGCAGCGGCCACTACATCCCCGAGCAGCAGCCGGGCGAGATGGCCCGCACGATTCTCGGTTTCATCAAACAGAACCCGTCGGCGCCGCGCCGTGCGTCGTCCTGGCCAATCACGGGAGTGTCAAATGAGTGAGTTGCTCGACGGATTCGACGACCGTATGGTGCGTGCTGGCGACATCAACCTTCATGTGGTGATCGGCGGCCAAGGGCCACCGCTCGTGCTGCTCCACGGGTTTCCGCAAACCTGGTGGGAGTGGCGCAAGGTGATGCCGCGCCTGGCCGTGTCGAACACCGTCGTCGCGCTGGACCTGCGGGGCGCCGGCTATTCGGACTGTCCGCAGGGCGGCTACGACAAGATGACCATGGCGGCCGATGTCCACGCCGCCATGAAGGCGCTCGGCTTTGAACGTTACGCGGTGTGCGGGCACGACATCGGCGGGATGGTCGCGCTCGCCCTGGCCTACACGCATCGAGGTGCCGTCACCCGCCTCGCAGTCCTCGACGTGTCGCAACCGGGCTGGAGCGGCTGGGAGGCCAACTGCGCCAAGCCCGCCCTGTGGCATTTCGCCTTCCACCAGAAGCGTGACCTGCCGGAGCTCCTGATCTTCGGCCGGGAATACGACTACGTCTCGACCTTCATCACCGAACGCGCCTTCGACCACGCCGCCCACGCGATTGAGGACATGCAGACCTACGCCCGCGCCTTGGCGCAGCCCGGGAGAACGCGCGGAGGGCTTGAATGGTATCGCGCCTTCCCGGTCGATCACCAGAACGCGCTGGCGTGGAAGACAGAGAAGCTCACGATACCGGTGCTCGCCCTGGGCGGGGAGCACAATTACGGTTCGACGCTGCTGGGTATGCTGAACGAGTTCGCGTCCGATGTGTCCGGCGGCAGCATCGCCGGATGCGCGCACTGGCTGCCCGAGGAGCGTCCGGCCGAGACCGCGGATGCCCTCATCGAATTCCTAAAGTGAGGCAGACCGCGATGGCGTCACACGATGACAGGGGACGACTGCCGATCGACGGCCTGTTCGAAGGCTTCACCGCCCTGGATGCCGTCACTGGCGGTGTGCGGTTCGCCGGGGTGATGGGCGGGAGAGGGCCGCCGGTGCTGCTGCTGCACGGCTACCCGCAGACCCATGCGGCCTGGCACGACGTCGCGCCGGCCCTGGCGGAGCATCACACGGTGGTGGTGCCGGACCTGCCGGGCTACGGCCGGAGCGAGCTGACGGTAGATGGTGTGTGGGACAAGCGGGAGGTCGCGGCCGAACTCTTTGCGATGATGCGGGGCCTCGGTCATGAGCGCTTCCACGTTGTCGGGCATGATCGCGGTGCCCGGGTGGGATACCGGCTCGCCCTCGAACATCCCGCCCATGTCAGCTCTTACTGCTCGCTGGCGGTGGTGCCGATCCTGGACGTCAGGCCGGCTGTGGACTGGGACTTCGCCAAGGCGGCGTTCCACTGGTTCTTCTTCCTGCAGCCCGGCGACCTCCCGGCAAGGCTCCTGGCGGCAGACCCGGACGCGTTCCTGGATGCCACGCTGACCCATATGGCGGGTTCGCTGGACAGGCTGAACCCGGCGGCGCTGGCGGATTACCGTGCGGCGTTCCGCAGGCCATCCGTTCGGGCCGCGATCATCAAGGACTACCGGGCGTCCGACGCGACCGACGCGGCCTACGACGCGGCCGACCGGGCCGCCGGGCGGACCATCTCATGCCCCGTCCTTGTCATCTGGCCGGAGCAGCGCCTGGTCGCCCAGGGTGCAGAGGGCGCGCCGCCAGACGTGGTCGACGTGTGGCGGCGGTGGGCCGGCGACGTCTCCGGCGTCGAGGTGTCCGGCGGCCACCTGGTCCCGGAACATGCGGCCGCCGATGTCGTGCGGGCTGTCCTGCGGTTGTTCCAGGCGGCACCGACCGGCGCGCGGGAGCCGGGACGTTGATGGAGAGCGACATTGGTCAGACGCTCGCCGGGTTCCGACACCATTTCATCGCATCGGACGGCGCCAGGATCCACGCGGTCGTCGGAGGTGCCGGACCGCCGCTGGTCTTGTTGCACGGGTTTCCCCAGACTTGGTGGGCCTGGCACAAGGTCATGCCGATCCTGGCGGAGCGGCACACCGTCGTCGCGATCGACCTGCGTGGCGCCGGCGCGTCCGCTGCGCCGGCGAGCGGCTACGACAAGGTCACACTGGCCCATGACGCTCACCTCGTGATGGCGGCGCTCGGGTTCGCGTCCTATGCCGTTTGCGGCCACGACATCGGGGCGATGGTAGCGAACGCCCTGGCCTTCACTCATCGCGATGCGGTCCAGCAGCTCGTTGTGATGGACACGGGCCTGCCCGGCTGGAGCGGCTGGGGACCGCTCTTCCAGGACCCCCGCCTGTGGCACTACGCGTTCCACATGAGGCCCAACTTGCCGGAGCGGCTGCTGGCGGACCGGGAGTACGACTATGTCGCGGCTTTCCTGCACGACCGGGCCTACGACCACAGCGGTCATTCCGAGCAGGACTTGCGGGTGTTCGCAGAAGCCATCGCTAGGCCCGGCCGCACAAGGGGTGGGCTCGAGTGGTACAGGGCCTTCCCGCAGGACGACCTGGCCGGAGCGGGTTGGAAGCGCGACAGGCTGACGATCCCGACGCTGGCCCTCGGTGGAGAGCACCGCTTCGGCCCGCGCATGGTGGAGATGATGGGCGAGTTCTCCACCGAGGTCAGCGGCGGCTCCGTGCCGGACTGCGGCCACTGGCTCGCCGAGGAGCGTCCGACACAGACCGCCTCGTTCGTTCTCCGCTTCCTGCGGGAAACGTCGCGCGTGGCCTGAGGAACCGGCCGACCAATCATTGCGGATCGGAATGGCCTCGGGTCGTTCGATCTAGCCAACGGCATTACTTGAAAGAGAGAAGAAATGGCGACATTCGTCTTGGTACATGGTGCATTCCAAGGTGCCTGGGTTTACACGAGGATTGCGCGCATGCTGCGCGAGGTGGGGCATGAGGTGTATACGCCGACGTTGTCGGGACAGGGCGAACGCTCCCACCTCGTCAGCCAGTCGATCAACCTGGACACGCATATCCAAGACATCGTCAGCGTGTTCCACCATGAGAACCTGTCGGACGTTATCCTGTGCGGGCATTCATATGGCGGGATGGTCATAACCGGCGTCGCCAACGAGATCGCCGGGCAGATACGCTCTCTCGTCTACATAGATGCCTATGCTCCTGCCGACGGCCAATCCCTGCTCGACATCGCGGGTCCGGAAGGTGCTCTGGCGTTCCTGGCTCGGGCGGCGGCAACCGGGGACCTGATCCCGCCTCACCCGGCCTCAGCCTTCAACGTGAACGAGGCGGATGCGGCCTGGGTGGACAAGCTGTCCCTGCCTCAGCCATTGGCGACCTTCGTCCAGGCGGCGCGCGGAGGGGTGGAGGCCATCCCCGTCTCCGCCCTCAAGCGCATCTACATCTTTGCGGCGGCCAATGGCGGGGACTGGTTCGTTTCAACCTACGAGCGGCTGAAAGAACAGCCTGAGTGGCAGGTGCAGGCGATCAATTGCGGGCACCAAATCATGCTTGATCGTCCGCGCGAGCTGCTGTCAATCCTGCTATCGGAAGCGCCACGCTAAGCAGCGGCGAGCCGACAGGGCATGGGCCTGTCCGGTGGCGGCTTGTATCCCAATCCGTCCTACCAGGCGAGCAAGGGCGCGATCGTGAACCTGACGCGCGCTTTGGCCGTCGAGTGGGCTGATAGGGCAATCCGCGTCAACGCCGTCGCGCCCACCTGGGTCAGGACCGGCTTCATCGGCGAACTGGCGGAGAACGCTAACCTGATGGCCCGCATCGCCGACGTGACGCCGCTTGGGTGCATTGCGGAGCCCGAGGAAATCGCCGCCGCAACCTGTTCCTGGCCGGTGCCGGCGCGTCGATGATGACCGGCCATATCCTCGCCGTAGATGGCGGCTTTCTAGCGCGATGAATGCACCGTGCCGCCGGCGCACGCGACATTGACATGGCTTGCCGGGATCGTGACTATTTCAGTTCATAAACATGAACAGGAGCGGCAAATGACCTCGCTGGCCCCGTCCGCAGTCAAGTCGGCCGACCGGGTAATCGACCTCTTCGAGTACCTCGAGCGTGGCGGGCGGGAGATGTCGCACACCGAGATCGCGGACGCATTAGAAATCCCGAAGAGCAGTCTTACCCAACTGCTCAAGAACCTTGTCTCGCGCGGCTACGTCGAAGTAACCGCGAACGGCCGTGGCTATCGCCTGGGTGAACGGCTGCTCAAACTATCGAGCGCGGTCGGGCGCGTGCGCGACTTAATTTCAGAGGCCCAGATATACCTGAACGAACTCACGCGCGAGACCGGGGAAAGCAGTGCTCTGAACCAACTGAAGGGCGAGCGGGCAGAAGTCGTGGCCACCGTGCTCGGGCCGCAGCGCCTGGTCACACATATGCGTCTGGGCGACCTGGCGCCGCTGTATGCCACGTCGGGTGGCAAGGCCATCCTCGCCCATATGCCAGAGCCGTTCATCAAGGACTACCTGGCGCAGGTGCGGTTCGAAGAGGCGACGCCGGCCACGTTGAGATCGGCGAGGGCCGTGACCCGACAGCTCGCCCTCATCCGCAAGACCGGCTTCGCCTACTCCCACGAGGAGTGGACGCCCGGCATCGTCGGCGTCGGCGTCCCTATCCTCGACCGGGACGCCGCCCCGCTCGGGGCTATCAACGTGGCGATTCCGGCGGCCCGGTTCGACGCCGCTGTCCAACAACGGTCGGAACACGCCCTGACTCGCACCCTGGACTACATCCGGCGCCAGCTTTCGCTCTGAACGGATAGGCCGGGTCGCGCAGGGCGCGAGGGGTCAGCGTCCGATCAGAGAGCCTGGCGTCGGAAATCCAACACCATCACTGCAGTCTCGGCCGGACGCTCCTCCGCTAGCCAGTGGTCACGATCTCCAAGCGCGTATCGCGAGCCTGACCAGCCGTAAGCATTTCTGACGGCATCCCGAACGACATCTGATCAACATGATCCGAAGCAGTTCTTACTTGCGAACTGGTTCGCATCTATGTTAAGCGGTGTTCCAAGAAGAGAGCCGACGAGCTGCGGAAAATCGAAGCCGATCGCGACTCTGGGGAGTAGAAGAATGGCGTCCGACAGTCGGCTCGACATCCAGCGGTTATCAACGATCAACCGATCGACGGTTTACAATGGCGGGGTGTTACGTTTTGCACGCTTGTGTTTGTCCTTGACTGCTTCGACGTCGTGGCAATGGGCTTCATCGATCCGGCCCTCGTGGCAGATTAAAGTGTCCCACGTACGGTCTTGGCACCGGTATTCATCGCAGGCCTATTCGGGCTGATTCTCGGGGCAATCACAGGGGGACCGCTCGCCGACAGGTTCGGATGTCGCTGCATTATATTCGCGGCCAGGCTTTTCTTCGGATCGCGAGCCTGGAGTCAGCATGGTCGCCCGATAACTTCTGGGCTGTCGGCGGCGCGGTTCCTGACGAGGTTGGGTCTGCGAGTATTCACCCGCGACTGAGGTCCGAAAGCCGGTCGCTCGAAAGACCACGCCGAAAGGGCAAGTGCCGTATCGGCGCAGAGAGAAGAAGTTGTAGGAGGCGGACGGCTATGACAATTGGATCAATGGTTGATGTCCAGGAGTTCATGAATGAACGGCCCTTCAAGGGTCTGCGCATTTATATCCTGGTCCTATGTTTTCTCGTCGTGGCGGCAGACGGGTTCGACACCTCGGCCATCGGCTTCATCGCTCCGGCGCTGCGGGAGCAATGGGGCCTGACCTCCGGGCAGTTGTCCCTGCTTTTCGTCTCCGGCTTGGCTGGCTTGATGATCGGCGCCTTCGTGTTTGGGCCCCTGGCCGACAGGATCGGGCGAAAGAAGGTGTTGATTATCACGACGGTGTGGTTCGGCTTGGCCAGTATCCTCTCGGCCATGGCGACCAGTGTCGAAGCCCTCACCGCATGGCGTCTGGTGGTCGGTTTCGGCCTAGGCGGTGCCATGCCGATGGCAGTGACGCTGACCTCGGAATTCAGCCCAGAGCGGAGTAAGTCATTCCATGTGACGCTCATGTTCTGCGGCTTCACAGTCGGGGGCGCGACGGGAGGGTTGGCCGCCGCCGGGTTGGTCGCCAGTTACGGCTGGCAAGGCGTCCTCGTGCTTGGAGGCGCCCTTCCGCTGATCCTCGCCCTGCTGCTCCTCGTCGCCTTACCTGAGTCCGTGCGCTTCCTTGTGTTGAAAGGCGGCCAGGAAGACCGAATCGCCGGGATCCTCAAGAAAGTGGATCCGACCGCAAACCTCGCCGGCGCGCGCTTCGGCGGCGTCCACAAGATCAAAGGCTCCTCCGTCGGGCAGCTCTTCACCAAACAATTGATCACCGGAACTCTGTTTCTTTGGCTGACCTTCTTCATGAGCCTTCTTGTCTATTATCTTCTCACGAGTTGGCTTCCCACTCTGCTGAAATCGGCTGGCCAGACCCAACAGGCCGCGGTCTTGATCTCTTTGATGTTACCACTTGGCAGCACTGTGGGCGCGCTCGGGATCGGCTTCCTGATGGATCGCATCGGACCCCATGTGACCCTCGCAGGAAGCTACACGCTCGCGGCGCTGTTCATCGCCCTGCTCGGCTATTCGACCGGGAGTTTCTGGCTTCTCGTTCTCACAGTATTCGGAGTCGGCATTGGCACGGGCGGTTCCAACATTGGGCTGAATGCCTTGTCCGCAGCGTTCTATCCAACCGCGAGCCGTGCGACTGGCGTCAGTTGGGCGAATGCGGTCGGCAGGACGGGATCCTTAGTTGGGTCGGTCCTCGGCGGCTACCTGCTGAACATCGGGTGGGAGCTCGGTGCCGTGTTCGGGGCTGCATGTGTACCGGCCCTAATCGCGGCGATCGCGATCTCCGCCAAGGGTCGCAGCGCGGCCGGACGCCGCGTCAGCGAAGCCGAGCCACTTCGCGTTCAGCAGACGTAATCCGCAAGCTACCCTGGCGGCGGCATAGGCCCGTCGTGTCGACGTCATGGGAAGGAGAACCGACATGAGCGAGACATTGGAAGGCTTCGGCCATCGGCTGGTGAAAGCCGGAACAGTAAGCATCCACGCCGTTATCGGCGGCGAAGGGTCTCCACTCGTCCTGCTGCACGGCTTTCCGCAGACCTGGTGGGAATGGCACAAGATCATGCCGCAGCTCCGCGATAGGCATACCGTCGTGGCACTCGATTTGCGCGGTGCCGGGCACTCGGACTGCCCGCAGACGGGCTACGACAAGGCAAGCATGGCCGATGACGTGAACGCCGTCATGCAGGCGCTCGGCTTCGACAAATACGCCGTCTGTGGGCATGACATCGGGGCCATGGTCGCCCTCGCGGTCGCGTTCCGGCATCCAGGCTGCGTAACCCACGTCGCCGTCCTGGACGCGCCCTTACCTGGCTGGAGCCAGTGGGAGGCAAACCTCACCGACCCGAAGGTCTGGCATTTCGGGTTTCATATGAAGCGCGACCTGCCCGAGCGTCTGATCACGGGACGCGAATACGATTACGTCTCGACGTTCATGTTCGACAGGGCGTTCGACTACGGCGCCCTGGAGCATCGGGATATCGAGGTGTTCGCGCGCGCCCTGGCACAGCCCGGCAACACGCGCGGCGGCCTCGAATGGTATCGCGCCTTCCCAGCTGATCACGCGGTTAGCCTTGGCTGGAAGGAGCAGAAGCTGAGTCTCCCCGTCCTCGCTTTGGGGGGAGAGCACCGCTACGGCGCGCGGATGGTTGCCATGGCAGAAGAATTCGCCAGCAATGTTACCGGCGGTAACATTCCCGATTGCGGGCATTGGCTGCCGGAAGAACGTCCAGTTCAGGTGACGAAGGCACTTCTGGACTTCCTCGATGCCGAACAGCAGCCTTGACCGGGCGCGTGGCAGCAAGCTGCGCACCTCCACTTCCCTTCGGTAGAAAGGGATACGCTCGATGCAATACCTCGGCGTCCATACGTTCGGCTTCGTCTGGGACAGGGATGCGGCGACGGCGACGCGAGACCTCGCGTCGCGCGGCTTTCGCGATTTCCAGTATCTCGCCAGCGCGCCGCATCTTGATCCGTGGTCCGACATCAAGGTCCAGGCGTCGGCCGTACGCAAAGCAGTGTCCGACGTCGGCGGCCAGATCATCGCTGTCGACCTGCCGAGCAGCGAGACCAATCTTGCCAGCCCCAACCGCACGATCGCGGACGCCGCGGTGCAGGTCTATCTCAGTGTTCTCGATGTCGCGTCAGAGCTGGGCGCGCCGTGGTTAACGATCAACTCCGGGCGCAAGCACACGCTGCTGCCGCCGCCGGACGGCCGGCTATTGGACGTGTATCGCGCAAGCCTGGAGCGCCTCGTGCGCGCGGCCGAGCCGCGCGGGATACGCATTTTGCTGGAGAACATTCCCGGCACACTGCTGGGCGACGCATGGGCCGCGAAGACGTTCCTCGACAAGGAGGGCTACGGCACCGTAGACGTGCTGTACGACGTGACGAACGCTGCCGCACTCGGGGAGCGGCCGGCCGACGGCATCCGCCTCCTGGCGGACCGCATCCGGCTCGTCCATTTGTCGGACGCGCCTGCCGGGCAGTGGCGACACGACCCGGTTGGGACCGGGGCAATCGACTTCCAGGAGATCCGCATCGCGCTGGAAGATGTCGGCTACCGCAACGGCGTCGTCATCGAGGCGATCAGCCCCGACACGATGAACGATCTCGTCGCATCGCGGGAACGCCTTGCGGGAGGCGGTTGGCGGTTCGGGCCTGCCTCTTAGCATCATGTCTCAAGGAAGTATCGGACGGCCGAATTGACATCACCGCCCATTTTATGCCTATGTGCGAACATGTTTACATTTGAGAATGAAAGGTGATTATGGAGGGAGGATCGTCGCCGACTGGCGAAGAGGCCGCGCAGGCGGTGACGGACGAACGCCTGATCGGCAAATTGCTGCAGAACTGGGTCGTTTGGCGTGACGCAGGCGACTGGGAACGTTTCCGCACCGTCTGGCATCCTGACGGGCGCATGATGGCGACCTGGACGCAGGGCACCGGCGACGAGTTCATCGCAATCAGCAAGGAGGGATGGGCCAAGGGTGTCAGCATCCTGCATTTTCTAGGTGGCATTTCCGTCGACCTTGCCGGGTCGCGCGCGATCGCGCAGACCAAGATGACCATTTCTCAACGCGCCGAGGTGGATGGCGTGCTGTGTGACGTGCTCTGCACGGGACGCTTCTACGACTTCCTGGAGAAACGCCACGGCAGGTGGGGTATCGTGTTGCGTCAGCCCATCTACGAGAAGGACCGCATGGACCCCGTGACGCCGGGCACGGCTCCAGCACTGGATCACGCCTTGCTACAAAGCTTTCCACAGGGCTACCGCCATCTTGCCTACCTGCAGACCCGTATCGGCTACACGGTCAAGCCGGACATGCCCGGGTTGAAGGGTCTGGAGGTGGAGGCGCTGTACGCGCGCGGAGCAGCGTGGCTCGCGGACGGCAGCCTGTAGCCCGCCGTGGCGAAAGCGGCATTCACCTATGCGGCAAACCCGGCCCGCATTCTGTTCGGCCCGGGGCGCTTAGCCGAACTCGGGATAGAGCTAGACAGGCTGGGGTGCCGCAGCGCTTTGATCCTTAGTACCCCAGAACAGGCGGGGCTTGCCGAAGCCGTGGCGGTCCGGCTTGGTGCGGTCGCGGCCTCGGTCTATGCCGGCGCGGCTATGCACACTCCTGTGGCGGTGACCGAGGATGCGCTGCTCCATTTGCGCCGCCTCGGCTGCGACAGCCTAGTCACGATCGGCGGTGGATCGACCATCGGACTTGGCAAGGCGCTCGCATTGCGCACCGGCCTGCCGCAGATCGCGATTCCAACCACCTATGCCGGGTCCGAGATGACACCCATCCTGGGTGAGACCATCGACGGCCGGAAAACCACGCAATGCTCGTCCATGCTGCTGCCCGCCGTTGTGATCTACGATGTGGAGTTGACCTTGACGCTCCCGTCGATGCTGTCGGTGGTCAGTGGCTTCAACGCGATCGCACATGCGGTGGAGGCGCTGTATGCCCGCGACGCCAATCCGGTGGTTTCGCTGATGGCGGAGGAAGCCATCAGTGCCCTGGCCCAGGGGCTGCCCGGCGTGGTGAAGGACCGTGCCGACCTTTCCGCCCGGGGCGACGCCCAATATGGCGCATGGCTTGCCGGAGCCTGCCTCGGTGCCGTCGGTATGGCCCTTCATCACAAGATTTGCCACGTGCTGGGTGGCACCTTCGACCTGCGGCATGCCGAAACCCACACGGTCATGCTGCCGCACGTGATGGCCTACAACGCCGCTGCGGCGCCCGACGCGATGCGAAGAGTAGCCCGCGCGCTTGGACGTGCGGACGCGGCATCCAGCCTGTTCGCCTTGGCGCGCTCGCTCGGCGCGCCCGCCTCCCTGCGTGAGTTGGGCATGCCGGAGGACGGCATTGACCAGTCGGTCCAGCAGGTCATGCAGGACCAGTACTGGAATCCTCGTGCGCCCGAGGCGGCAAGCCTGCGGGGCATGGTAGCGCGCGCCTGGGTCGGGGCGCCGCCACACGAGGATCGCGCCGAAAAGGAGGAAGGGTGTCATGCGTAATTTAAATGAAGACAATATCACCCAGGCCGTGCTCGACCGGGTCGGTCAGGCGTCCCATGGACGGGTGCGGCAGGTGAGCGCGGCGCTAGTGCGCCATCTTCACGATTTGATCCGCGAGATCGAACCGACGCAGGCGGAATGGGCCGCCGCAATCGAATTCCTAACCCGCACCGGGCAGACCTGCACTGATACGCGGCAGGAATTCATCCTGCTGTCCGACGCGCTGGGCGTCTCCATGCTGGTCGACGCGATCAACCACCGGCTACCCGATAACGCCACGGAAACGACCGTGCTCGGCCCCTTCTACGTTCAGCAGGCGCCGGAGCACGCGCTAGGCGACGACATCGCCAACGGCATGGCTGGGCGGGCTCTGCTGGTGGAGGGTACGGTATCGCGCGCGGACGGGACATTGATCGCAGGTGCCGTCGTGGACACCTGGCACACTGACGGCGACGGATTCTACGACGTTCAGGGACCCGGCGGGCTGGAGGGCTTGGCCGGCCGCGCCCGGTTCCATACCGACGAGCAGGGCCGATTCTGGTTCCGCTCGATCGTGCCCGCCTCCTATCCCATTCCCGATGACGGACCGGTTGGTGATATGCTGAAGCTGCAGGGACGCCATCCGTTCCGTCCGGCGCACGTCCACTTCATGGTCGGCTATCCCGGATGCGAGACGTTGGTCACCCACATCTTCCTCGATGGTGACGAATACCTGGATTCCGACGTGGTGTTCGGCGTCAAGGACTCGCTCGTCCGAAAGCTCGAATGGCAGGAGGCGGGTGCTAGCGCACGCGGTAACCTGGTGGCCGAACCGATGGCTGCGTTGCGCTACGACTTCGTTCTAGCGGGCGAGATCGCGCTCCGGCGGATCGAGGAGACGGCATGACCAGTCGGATCGCGGACGGTGGCACGGCCCTGCTGGGAATCATCGGTGACCCCATACGGCAGGTTCGAGCCCCGGAGGTCTGGAGCGCGATGTTTAGGACGAACGGGGTCAATGCGCTATGTGTGCCGCTGCACGTGCCCGCGTCCGGCCTCGCTGAGGTGATCGGCGGATTGCAGAAGATCCTGAACCTCGCTGGCATCATCGTCACCATCCCGCACAAGCCGGCAGCCGCCGGGATCGCGGATTGCCTGACGGAGCGGGCGGCCCTCGTGCGGGCCGTGAACGTCATGCGGCTCGACCGGGACGGCCGATGGACTGGAGATATCCTGGATGGGGTCGGCTTCGTGCACGGCCTTCTCGACTCCGGGCAGCGCGTCGCGGGGCGGCGCGCCTTCGTGTTCGGCTCTGGTGGCGTGGGCTCGGCAATTGCCTTCGCACTTGCAGCCGAGCGGGTCGCCTCGGTGCATGTCGCCGACCTGAACCAGGCGCGCGCTGCCGAACTTGCGCGGCGGCTGACGGCGGCAGGCACACCATCAGGAGTCGCCGCCTGCGCCATGGCCGAGTTCGACCTGCTGGTGAACGCCAGCCCGCTGGGCATGAAGCCGGACGACCAAATCCCCTTCGACTGCGCCGGTCTGTCTGTTGGAACGATCGTCGGCGACGTCGTGGCCTACCCGGCCGACACGAAGCTGCTGCAGGCGGCCCGGCACGCTGGTTGCCACACCCAGTCTGGAACCGTGATGATGGAACGTCAGCTGTCCGAGATGCAGGCGTTTTTTCGCTTTCCGCAGGGAGACTACAGCCCGGCCGCCATCGCCCGCGCCCTCTCCCGGGGCGGCTGACGCTGCCTTTGCACAACGCAAGGTTTACCGATGCGACTGCTCTCTCTTGCCCATCTTACTGTTATCGACGCGCACCCACTCGAACTGATCGACGCCGCCGCTGCGGCCGGGTTCGACGCTGTTGGCCTGCGGATCGTACCGCCGCTGCCCACCGATAGCATCGTGCCGGTCGTCGGCGACGTGCCGTTGCAACGCCGCATCAAGGCGCGCCTGGCGGAGACCGGGCTGCAGATGCTCGACGTTGAGGCATTCTGGCTGATGCCGGACACCGACGTGGCCGCATTTGCACCAGCCCTGGACTTGGCTGTGGAATTTGGAGCCCGCTACGTCCTCTGCGTTGGCAACGATCCCGATGCCGGGCGGATGGCAACGAGTCTGGCCGCGCTGTGCGAGGCGTGCCACGCCCGGGGCCTGCGGGCGATGCTGGAGTTCATCCCATATTCGCAGGTCGACAGCCTGGCTGCGGCCTATCGGCTGCTCTCCGCGGTGTCGCCGGCGAACGCAGGTATACTGGTCGATGCGCTCCATTTGAGCCGGTCCGGCGGCCATCCTTCAGACATGGAGCGGTATGACCCGGCGCTATTCTCCTACATGCACATTTGCGACGCCCCTTTCACGCCGCCTTCTACGGACGGACTCCGCGCGGAAGCACGCGGCGCGCGAATGTATCCGGGAGAGGGAGGCTTGTGGTTGCGGGACTTCGCGGCAGCTTTTCCGTCCCAGACCCCTGCGGCAGTCGAGGCCCCGAGCGCCCTTCATGCTGACTTGCCGCCTGAGGGACGGGCGCGACTGGCGAATGACGCCTGCGGCAAGCTCTTCCTAAGCTCTTCCTAAGCTCTTCCTAAGCTCTTCCTAAGCTCTTCCTAAGCTCGACTTTGGCCATTTCAGGCTGGGTAGCATGCGGCTTCGGTGAGACTGTCGAGGAGCGTGCGCGGGATTGTTGCCGTGTTCTGGGCGTGCGGCGACGTTGAGAAAGCCTGTGCGGTCCAAAGCTGGCGGCGGACGGCGGCGAGCGCGTCGGAGAAGGTGACGACGCGCTTGGCATACCAGGCGGCGCGCCTGGGCTGGACGAGGCCGCGTGCGGCCAGGTCGCTGGCCCAGAGCGTCACGAGCGAGAACAGGGCGAGCAGGCACGGGGTGGTGCGGGCGATGGCCAGGTCCGACCATTGGCGCTGCGTTTCCACGCCCAAGTGCCGGCGCACCTCGGCGAACGTGACCTCGACTGACCAGCGGCGGACGAACAGCTGCAGGATGGTGGCTGGATCGGCGGCCTGGTCCGTGCACAGGAACGCTTGCGGCTCGAACTCGCCGGCCACGTCTCGGACCAGCACCCAGCGGACCGGCACTTGCTTGCCGGGGTGGTACCAGAGCGCCGTGCCCGACACGACGTCGAGCCGGCGCTCGACCTGCCCGTACCAGCCTGCGACCGTGACGCGCTGCCACGCCGTCGTTGGATCGGCCAGGCGCTGGAGCAGCGTCGGCTGGCGCGCGCCGGACACGCGCGGGCGCCCCCTCGTCCCGGGCAAGCGTGGCGGCGGCGGGTCGAACAGGCGGGCGTCGAGCCGCAGCCGAGTGATCACGGCCACATGTCGGCACACGGCTGCGAGCAGCTCGATGGCGGCGTAGCTGCTGTCGGCGACGGCTATGATCTGCCGATCCGGCAGCCAGCGCGCGAGCAGGAGCAGCAGTTGGCGCGCCCGATCCGTCAGCAGCTTGTGCCGGCATCCCTGGGCTTGTGCGTAGCGCTCGGAGGGCGCCAGCGCAGTGAGGAACGGCAAGGCCTAGACCCGCCCGGCAAACGGCACGGGCGCGAGCAGCATGAGGCTGATCCAGCGCAGGCCGGACGCCTTGACGAAGTGGCCGTGCGACGACCGGACAGGATCGCGGTAGATGCCGCGCGCCTTGATCCTTGCACCCCAGCGGCGCTCGATGGTTTCGTCGATGCCGACCACGGCCGGACCATCCGGCACAAAGGCGGCGACCAGCAGCCCGAGCAGGCACCGCGCTGCAGCCCGGCCCGACCAGCGGCTGCGGTTGAGCGTACGGTGGTAGTTGGTGAACGTCGCCGCCCCGCGCAGGCCTACGCTGCTCAGGGCCGCAGCAACGGTGCGCCGCCCTGGCGACAGGACGGCGCCTGCGGCAAGCACCAGCAGGTTGGCCCAGGTCGGGCGGGTGAAGCACCCGGCGAACGGCGCCATCCAAGCGGCAAGGGGGCCGGGATGGGTTTCAAGGTCGGTTTGTCTTGCTATGACAGGCTCGCGGTGGTGTCGTTGCCGCCGGACAACTCCGCACGCCCCAGGGGGATCATCCGTGCCGGCCAGCGATCCCATGCGGGAGCGCATCGAAGCGTTCAACCAGGCGCACGGCGGGGGCGTCGCCGTGCACAAGGCAGGACGCGGCTACTCCCTCACGAGCGAGCGCACCGGAGCGCCTATTGCCAGGCTCAAGCCGACCGGGGACGCCGACAAGGTGCAGGTGCTCTGGTGGAACGGCCAACGCTGGGCAGCACCAGGGCCGTTCGGCATCGAAACCATGACCCTCTACGAAGCCCTCGGTCGCATCGCATCAGAGCCGCACTTCTGGATCAACGCCTGACCGAAAATGGCCAAAGTCGAGCTAAGGGGTCATCCGGAAACAACCGAGTCTGGTGGGATGTGGTCATCTTGTTCGCGGATTCCCGTTGCTTGAAAGGTTTGTTATGCCGTTTGGATGATTGACCCTCACCCGATCCGCAAGCGCTTCACGTCGCTGTCCCCGCACCTGAGCGAACGCGAGCGCCGCCTGCTTGCCGCGACCGAAGCACGTGCCGCTGGCTATGGCGGCATTGCCGCGGCATCGGCGGCGACGGGTGTTGCGGTGAGCACGATCGGTCGCGGCCTGAAGGAACTGACGGCGCCGGACACGCTGGACCCGGACCGGGTCCGCCGTCCCGGCGGCGGGCGCAAGCCGCTGGTGGAGAAGGATGCGACGTTGCTTGGCGACCTGCTGGCGCTGGTGGAGCCGAGCGAGCGCGGCGACCCGATGTCGCCGCTGCGCTGGACCTGCAAGAGCCTGTCGCAGCTGACGACCGCGTTGGTCGCCCAGGGCCACCGGATCGGCCGCACGGTGGTGGGCGAGTTGCTGCACAAGCAGAAGTTCAGCCTGCAGGCCAACCGCAAAACCCGCGAAGGCGGGGGCCACCCGGATCGGGACGCGCAGTTCGTCCACATCAACGACAGCGTCAAGGCGGCGCTGGCGGCAGGCCACCCGGTGATCTCGGTGGACACCAAGAAGAAGGAGCTTGTGGGCGACTTCAAGAACGCCGGCCAGACATGGCGTCCCCGGGGCGAGCCGGAGGAGGTCCGGGTGCACGACTTCCTGATCAAGGAGCTGGGCCGGGCGGTGCCGTATGGCGTCTACGACCTCGCGGCCAATGCGGGCTGGGTCAGCGTCGGCATGAGCTGTGACGCCGCGGCGTTTGCCGTGCAGACCATCCGGCGCTGGTGGGCCGAGATCGGCAGCGCGCGCTACCCAGAGGCCACACGTCTGGTGATCACCGCCGACGGCGGTGGAAGCAACGGCACGCGCGTCCGGCTGTGGAAGCGCGAGCTGCAGCACCTTGCCGACGAACTGGGCATCGACATCGCCGTGCATCACTTGCCACCCGGAACCAGCAGTAGAGTCGACGACTGGCGCGGTGGCGGTAGGTCCCGAGGAGTAGCTGTTGTCCGGACGGCTTTCGCCTTGTGCCGGTGCCTCATATCCGTGGACCATGGCTCCGTTTCCAGTCGCCGCTCGTCAAACCGGACGTGCGGATTGCCCGCATCCGGCTTTCTCCTGCGTCATCAAGCCTTCGCGCTCGGCAGGTCGGAGCGGCGATGCGGCAAGGCGTGGAGGCCGAGCGTCTCGTAGAGATACTCGTCCGGGTATTGGCGATACCCGGTGCCTGCTTGCCGGCTGCGTCGCACCAACCAGCGTTGAAGACGCCGTTGAACATACCAGCGCACCAGCTTGTAGGTCGGAAGGACCGGCCCTTGGCTGAAGTATGCGGCCCAGCCACGGAGCAGCCGATTGATGGCGGCCACCCGCAGTTCTGGACTTTCGGCATGCTTGTGCGGCGTCGTCGCGTCATGGATCCGTCGAAGCAAGCTCTGGACAGCCTTCCGGGACGGGCGCGTGCCGATGAACGGCACCCCGTCCTTGCCGTAAGATCGACCGATGCTGTAGCCGAGGAAGTCGAAGCCTTCCTCGGGTAGTCGCACCAACCGGGTCTTGGCTTCGTTCACCGTCAGCCCGAGCCGCGCCATCAACTGCCGCATGGTCGCCAGGGCCGCCGGCCCGTTGCCGGGTCGGCAGCAGATGACGAGGTCATCGGCATAGTTGACCACGTAGGCGTCGAGCCGTTTGCGGTGGCCGAACTGCTCCCAAGCCAGCAGGAAGCGGCGGAAGTAGAGATTCGCCAGTACGGGCGAGATCGGGGAGCCCTGCGGCGTACCCCGATGTCGGTCCTTTGCCTCCGTCGTGCGCCGGGTCGCGCGCTGTTCACGCTCGACAACCGGTGCCGTGAGCCAAGCCTTGATCACGGACAGGAGCGTCCCGTCCGCAACGCGCCGGCTCACGCAACGCATCAACGGCCCGTGCGGGATCGAAGAAAAGTAGTCGCTGAGGTCAGCGTCCACCACCTCCGTCCGCCCGTGGTCGGTGACGTGCCAGAAGGCTTGGCGAACCGCCATCTTGGCGTCCAGCCCCGGACGAAAACCATACTGATTGCGCAGCAGGTCCGCCTCGAAGATCGGGCCCAGCACCAGCAATGCCGCCATCTCGACCACGCGGTCGCGGATGCACGGAATGCCAAGCGGGCGCTGACCCCCGTTGCTCTTTGGTATCCACACGCGCAGCAGGGGCAATGGCCGGTATTCGCCGGCCCGCAGCTCCTGCCGCAACTCTTCCAGCCATCGCTCCTGCCCGTGGGTGGTGATCTGGTCGAACGTCGTTCCGTCGCAGCCCGGAGCACCGCCGTTGCGGCGGCATGCCCGGTATGCTTCCTCAAGGACGTCGGCCCGGCACACTTTGTCCCACAAGGAGTAGAACCGAAAAGCCGGTTCATCCTTAGCTTTCGCCTGCAGCGAGGTCTGTAACGTCCGAACCCTTTCGAGCGGAGTTGATAGGCCGTCGGCCAATCTCCGGGGTCTCGTCACTTTGCTCGCCTGTCGCAGGTCAGGGCCCCTTCCCTCAGCCGGCATTGCCCGACATCCCTGGTACTACGGACCCATCCGCCATCTGCCCCAGCCGGCGCTGGCCCTCGCGGGTTCGCCGTTGACCAGCCGGTTGCCAACCGTGGTCGCCGGGACAGACTTCCCTTGTTGCGCACCGATGCTCTGCCATACGTGCTGCCACCTTTACCCCGGTGAGACCGTCAGGCGCGTGTCTCGCTCTCTTGCCTGACGACGGCGGCCTCCCCGTTCCACTGGCGGGTCGGCTCTCACATTGATCCTTTCGAGGCCTCGTTGGTGTTCGCTTGTGCTGCGGCCCGTATGGCCCGCTGATCCCCAGAAGGGACCTTTTCCCGAAGTGCTTCGAACCATTCGTCGCCTCCTGATCCGCCCCGGGCGCTTCCGGCTGGAGCGAGAGTTGCCGGGTGGGATTTGCACCCACGACATCAGTGCACCTTGGCAAGGCACACAATGGAACAAGGTCGAGCACCGCTTGTTCTCGTTCGTCACGATGAACTGGAAGGCCCGGCCGCTGGTCAGCTACCGCGTCATCGTTGACCTGATCGGTGCCACGACGACCGACACCGGGCTGACCGTGCGCTGCGAACTGGACAGCGCCGAGTATCCCAAGGGGATCGTCGTGTCCGACCGGGAGATGGACAGCCTCAATATCAGCCGCGATGCGTTCCACGGCGAATGGAACTACACCATGCAACCAAACGGAGCGTCAGTCCGAGCACTTGTTTCCGGATGACCCCTAAGCTAGTTTCCGCCCATCGTCGCTCTGGTCGCCTGTTGAGTTCGCCGCGAACGAACCGTACGAACGTCAGGCCGACGTAAGCCGAGTATCCGCGCGGTATCATGGCGAGCCGGCTGATTTGTTGGACCGGCTGCGGATGAACGTGGGCTTCATCTGGCGAGACTGCAGCAACCAAAGATACCGGCTGATGAGTTCATGTTGACGAACTTGTTCATGTATATGTAGGTAGGGCTAACGCACAGCAGGTGCCGACAGCGCTTGTCGATGAAACGAAAACGGGGGGAACGATGCAAGGTCTCGAGGTTACGGGAGCCGTGCCGGCGGCGGTCTCCGCACGGAAGGCTGCGATCGCCAGCTTCGTCGGTGCCGTGATGGATTGGTACGATTTCTACATCTACGGCCTCATCGCGGCTGTTGCGTTCCCAAGCTTGTTCTTTCCATCGAGCAACGCAGCCAGCGCAACCCTTCTGACCTTCGCCACGTTTGGGGTCGGTTTTCTTGCCCGACCGCTCGGCGGCATCGTGTTTGGCCACTACGGAGATCGGATCGGCCGTCGAGCAATGCTGGTCCTGACCCTGCTCCTGATGGGGGTCGGGACGGCGGCAGTGGGATTGCTGCCGACCTATGCTCAAATTGGCGTATGGGCGCCTATATTGTTAGTCGCATTGCGTTTCCTACAAGGGTTCGCACTTGGCGGAGAATGGGGTGGCGCGGCCTTGATGGCTGTGGAACACGCGCCTAAACGACGGCGCGGCTTTTTTGGCAGCTTCGTGCAAGTCGGCGCATCAGTCGGCTTTCTAATCGCAACCGCAGTCGTCTCGCTTTGCAGCAGACTTTTGACCGGAGAGCAATTTCTGGCATGGGGCTGGCGGATCCCGTTCCTGCTCAGCGTGATCGTCGTGTTTGGCGGCTACTTGATCCGCCGGGGCGTGGAGGAGTCGCCGGAATTTACGCAAGCTGTCAAGAAAACCCATCGGGAAGCAAGCATGCCATTGATCGGTGCATTCAGGCAGCATCCGGCCGCATTCCTGGCCATCGTCGGCATGCGCCTGGCTGAGTTGGTCGGGTTCTTTACTGTGACCGTGTTCGCGCTAAACTATGGCGTCGCCCAAGGCATACCTCGGGAACGTCTCTTTACCGCGCTGCTTGTGATCGGAGCCGTGGCCGTGGTGCTCATACCGGCCTGCGGTTCGTTGTCGGATAAGATCGGCCGCCGACCTGTATTTCTGGTTGGAGCACTCGTTGGTGCCTTGGGGGCATTTCCACTTTTTTGGGCTATCGAAAGCCACAATCTTATCTGGATCACGCTGGCCTTCGTGCTCGTTGCAAATCTTTCACATGACCCCATCGTTTCCGTCCAGCAGCCACTGTTTACCGAAATGTTCGGACCTGCCTTTCGCTACAGTGGAGCCGGATTTGCCTATCAGCTCGCAAGTGCCTTGGCGGGCGGCTTCACACCATTCATCGCTACATGGTTATCGCAGCGCGGTGGCGGTGGTTATACGTCTGTAGCATTGTTTCTGTCGGGCGCTTGCGTCATCTCGCTCATCGTGGGGTTCTTCTTCGCCGGACCAGGATCGAGCGTCGAGGGGGTCTAATATAACCGAGACTACCAAGGCAAACTCGACTTTCCGTGATGCTGGGCGACCTGCGGCGAACGTTTCCAGGTAGGCACAGCAAGGGTTTTACATGTCGGCCGCCGCGTGGCTACATGAAGCGTCGCACGGCTTGCTAGTCGACTTAAGGCGGTCGATGTCCGAGACTGGCCAAGTTGCGGTTGGACCGACGTGATTTCGAGGGCGCGACCGTCTCCTTTGTGCTGACCGAGCGGTAGGTCAGCACTGTGGCGAGAATGGCGACCACTCCCGCGGCCCTCAAGACTTGGGGGTCCAGTAGCAGAGGAACCGAAAGTACGTTTCAGCTGGGCGTGCCGTAACCGGGGCAGATTCCCGGGCGAGGGAGTTGCGCTGAGGGTGCGGGCGTGATTCACAGGCTGCATGTCGTTGCCAGATGCAGCATCGCTGGAGGCGTTCTCGCTTGCCGAGCTGCGCGACGTGGTCGGCCGCCTGGTCGGCGAGGTGCGGCGGCTGCACTCGGACAATGCATCTTTGCAGGCCAGGGTGGACGCGCAGCAGGCGACGATGACGGCGCTGCGTGCTGAGAACCAGGCGTTGCGCGACGAGGTGGCGCGGCTGAAGGGCTTGCCGCCCCGGCCGCCGTCGCGGCCGCCCGGCATGGAGCAGGCGACGCAGCCTGGGGCGGCCGACACGGGTGAGGCGCGTCCGAAGCTGCCGCGGGGCGTCAAGCGCGATGCGCAGGCGATCACCGCCGAGCGGGTGCTCAAGGTGGCGGTGCCGGCCGGCTCGCGGTTCAAGGGCTATGAAGACATCCTGGTGCGCGACCTGCGGCTTTCGGCGGAGGTGATCCGTTACCGGCGCGAGCGCTGGCTGCTGCCGTCGGGCGAGACGGTGTTGGCTGACCTGCCGGCGGGGATCGTCGGCGGCTTCGGGCCGGAGCTGCGGCGCTTCGTGCTGGCCCTGTATGCGCAGGGGCAGGTCACCACGGAGCGGCTCGTGGCGGTGCTGAACGGGATCGGCGTCGAGATCTCCAAGCGCCAGGTGGTGCGGCTGCTGGCCGAGCCGCTCGACGGTTTCGTGGCCGAGGACCAGGAGGTGCTCCGTGCCGGGCTGGCGACCGCGCGCTGGATCACGGTGGACGACACCGCCGCACGCCATGCGCGCAAGGACGGGTTCACCACCCAGATCGGCGACGACCGGTTTACGGTGTTCCGGACCGGCGTGTCGAAGTCGCGCGAGGCGTTCCTGTCGTTGCTGCGGGCGGGGCATACGGACTACGTCGTGAACCCGGCGGCGCTGGAGCACATGCGCGGGCACGGCCTGTCGGGCCAGGTGGTCGCGCTCTTGGATGCGCACCCTGCGAAGCTGTTCGCCGACGCCTCTGCATGGGCGGCGCACCTGGCCCACCTCAGCATCGACACGCTCGCGGTCACGCCCGATCCCGTGCAGATCGCCACCCAGGGCGCGCTGTGGGGCGCGATCTGCCACCATGGCCTGCTGACCCCGGACGCAACGCCCGGCGCGACTGGGACGGTGATCGTGTCCGACGGCGCCGGGCAGTTCCGGGTCGGGCTGCACGCGCTGTGTTGGGTGCACGCCGAGCGGCTGGTGCACAAGCTCGTGCCGGCGACACCGGAGCAGCGTCGTGCCATCGAGGTGACGCGCGCGCTGATCTGGTGATGGTGTGGACGGCCCCCGGCGGCATCGGGTGTGCCAGAATGAGGTCGGTGTTGATCTCAAGCAAAGGAGACCGTCCGTGGACCAGATTAGCCGAATCGGAATGGATACGTCGAAGCATGTTTTTCAGCTGCACGGGGTGAACGCTGCCGAAGCGGTGGTTTTGCGCAGGAAGCTGCGGCGCAAGGAGATGGTGGCGCTCTTCGAGAAGCTTGCGCCGACGGTGATCGCCATCGAGGCCTGCGGTGCGAGCCACCATTGGGCAAGATTGCTGCAGTCGTTCGGGCACACGGTGAAGCTGATCCCGCCCCAGCTGGTCAAGCCCTACGTCAAGCGCGGCAAGAACGATGCGGCCGACGCCGAAGCGCTGTGCGAGGCGATGAGCCGGCCGACGATGCGCTTTGTGCCGGCGAAGACGGCTGAGCAGCAGGCGGCGTTGATGCTGGTCAGCGTGCGCGACCGGCTGATCCGCAACCGCACGCAGCTGGCCAACGCCATCCGCGGCCATGCCGCCGAGTTCGGCCTCACTGCCGCTAAGGGCATGGCCCACTTGGTTCCGCTGCTCGATCGCATCCAGGCCGATGAAAGCCTGCCCGCCTTGGCTCGGGAGCTGTTTGCCACTCAGGCCAAGGAATACGAGCAACTACAGGCGCAGATCGACGAGGTCGATGCCTAGCTCATGGCCCGGCATCGGGCCGACGAGTGCAGCCGGCGCCTTGCCAAGATCCCCGGCGTCGGCCCGGTCGGCGCGATGCTGCTGAGGATGAAAACCCCAGCGCCCGAGCTGTTCCGATCGGGGCGGCAGTTCGCGGCCTGGATCGGCTTGACGCCGAAGGATCACTCGACCGCAGGCAAAGTGAGGCTCGGCGTCATCACGCGAGCCGGCGACGAGGGGCTGCGCAGCGTGCTGGTCGTCGGAGCAACCGCCGTGATCCAGCAGGCGCAACGCCGCGGAACGGCGTCGCCTTGGCTGGCCGCGCTGCTCAAACGCAAGTCGCCGAAGCTGGCCGCGGTGGCGCTGGCCAACAAGACAGCGCGCGTCGCGTGGAAGCTGATGCTGACGGGGGAAGACTATAGCGCAACGCCTGCGCCCGCCGCTATGGCCGGCGCGGCCTAGAGATCGGCCAGACACGGGGAGCACCTGAACTGCAACCGTGCTGAGCTGATGCCAGAACTTGCAAGATGATAAGCAGATGGTGCGATCGATCGATCCACGACGTGGGACACTCCGATAGAACCACTGGCCCTCTATGAGGTCGCTTTGGTGTTTGGAACCCTTGTCGCGGAAACCATCTTGGCCAGCGCTCATGTGCGAGCGCACCGAAAGGCCGAACATATGGACGCAAGCGATCTGATCAAAGCACTGCAAAACACCTTGCGAGGAGGGGGCCGTCCACATATGGTTCTACGCCGACCTGAAGGCGTGGGCGCGCGACCCGTGTCCACGACGAGCAGCGGCGCTGCGGGCGCGCTTCGACCGCATCTTCAGGCGGCAGACCGACTACGCCACCCTCGACCGGCTCCTCGCCCGGCTGCACCGGCGCAAGCACGAACTGCTGCGCGTGCTGCAGCGTCCCGAGATCCCGCTGCACACCAACGGCTCGGAGAACGACATCCGCGCCTGCGTGACCAAGCGCAAGATCTCCGGCGGCACCATGAGCACGGCAGGACGCACCGCACGCGACGTCATGCTTGGCCTGATGAAAACCTGCAACAAGCTCAAGGTCTCGTTCTATCGCTATCTCGGCGACCGCCTGCACGTGCCAGGCGTCGTCGGCATCCCGCCGCTTCCCGACCTCGTCCGTCAGGCCGCAACCCCGGCCTGATTGCCCGGGAATCTGCCCCGGTTACAAAACCGCCCGGAACTTCCTCGGAGGCATTCATCTCGCTGCCACCCTGGTCTGGCTCAATTGACGACACGGCCTAGCCCGCCTCGCCGCACAACACTTCGTGCGCCCAGCGGAACGCGCCATTTGCCGCGGGCACCCCGGCATAGACCGCGGACTGGATTAGCAGCGCCCGCAGTTCCACCATCGTCACGCCGTTGCGCAGCGCCGGCCGGACGTGCAGCTTGAATTCCTCTTCCCGGCCCAGCGCCACCATCAGCGCCAGGGTCAGCATCGACCGCGTCTTCCAGGGCAGCGCGGGATCGCCCCATACTTCGCCCCAGGCCACGCGGGTGATGAAATCCTGCCACGGCCCGGCGAACGCCCCGGCCTTCGCGAGCGAACGCTCGACATGCGCGGCGCCCAGCACGGCCTTGCGGTTCTCTAGCCCAACCTCGAACGCCACGCCGCCTGCCCCGCCATGCAGGTCGCCCGCCGCCTGCAGCCTACCAAGGAACGCCCCGAGATGCGCGTTCACCGCGTCCGCGCGTTCGACGGCCAAGAGGTGCGCCGCGCGCGGCAGCACCAACAACTCGGCGTCGGGGATGCGGCCCCTGATCTCCTCCATCATGGCAGCCGGCGTCGCCGGGTCGTCGGCGCCCGCCACGATCAGCGTCGGCGCCGCGATCGAGGAGTTCGACGGGCGCAGGTCCATGCCCCCGATCGCGCCGCAGCACGCCGCATAGCCTTCAGGCTCCATCGCCGCGAACCGCTCACGGTGCGGCGCGACCGCGCCCGGATGGGCCGCCGCGAAGTCCGGCGTGAACCAACGCGCCAGCACCGCGTCGGCAATGGCGACCATGCCCTGCGACCGTACGGTTGCCGCACGCTCCTTCCAGCCATGCGGCAGGTACGCCGATGTCGCCATCAGCACCAGCCCGCGAACCCGATCAGGATGGCGCGCGGCCAGTGCCTGCGCCGTCATGCCCCCGAGCGAGAGCCCGACGACGTGCGCCTGCCCGATCTGCAGGACGTCCAGCAGCCCGGCCAGATCGTCGGCCAGCGCCTCGATGGTCGCGGGCCCGGATGCGACCGGCGAACCGCCATGCCCGCGCGTGTCATACCGAAGCACCTGATACGGGCCCGCAAGCGCCTCCACCTGCGCATCCCACATACGGTGCGTCGTGCCGATCGAGTTGGAGAACGCGACCACGGGCGCCACCGCGGGTCCTCGCAGGTCGTAGAACAGCTCGGTGCCGTTGGAGGCGGCGATCAGGGGCATGGCGTCATCAGTCCTCTTTGGCGACGGTGGCCAGACGAGCCCGCACGCGGGCAGCGTCCTGCATGGCACGGTCCACCCAGGGGCCGGCCGCCGCGACGGCGGGAGCAAGGTCGAAGGCCGAGGCAAGGTCCATGCCCGCAGCATCCGGATCCGTGGCAAGCACATCCTCGAGTGGGGTGCCCGTGCGGCGGACCTCGCCGGCAGCGCGCTCCACCAGCCCGTGCGCGGCCTCGCGCCCCAGCTTCGCCCCGATCCGTGCCGCGGCGGCATCAGCGAACAACAGGCCCCGGGTCAGGTCCAGGTTGGCGCGCATTCGTTCCGCGTTAACCTCCAGACCCTCGCAAAGTGTCCGCGCCTCGCGCAGTGCGCCGGAGAGCAGGCCGAACAAGGGCGGCAGTGCGTGCCATTCCGCGTGCCAAAGCCCGACAGGACGTTCGTGCTGCGCCGCCATCGCCGCAAGCAACGTCGTGACGTGTGCGGGTGTTGCAGCGTGCGCGGCCAGGATCACGGTGCAGGAGACTGGATTGCGCTTGTGCGGCATGGCTGACGAGCCGCCGCGGCCGGGAACATAAGGTTCCGCAACCTCGCCCACCTCGGTCGAGCAAAGATGCGCCACATCGGTCGCCATCTTGCCCAGCGCACCCACGACGCCTGCGATCCAGGCGCCCGCTTCGGCTACCCGTCCCCGCCGCGCGTGCCACGCGAGTGGCGACGTCCCGAGGTCCAGCTCTCGCGCAAATGCATCCAGCACTGCCGGCCCCTGCCCGCCTAAGCCTGTAAGTGTGCCGACCGGCCCGCCCAGCGACGCCGTGAGCAGGCGCCGCCGGACTTCCGGCAGCCGGTCCGCGACTTCGGCCACACCCGCCAGCCAGACGGCCACCTTGAAGCCAAAGGTGATCGGCGCCGCGTGCTGCCCGTATGTACGGCCAACGCAGGGCGTCGTACGGTACGCCTCGGCCAGCCTGGACAAGCCCACCAGCACCGCGTCCAGCTCGGCCGTGACAAGGCAGAATGCTCTGCGTGACTGCAGGATGAGAGCTGTGTCCAGCACGTCCTGCGTCGTCGCCCCCTTGTGAAAGGCACGCTCCATCTCCGGCGGTAAACGCTCCTGTACTGCCTTGACGAATGGTATGGCGGGCACGCCGGCCAACGCCGTTTGCCGGCCCAGCGCGGCCATGTCCAGGCTGCCGGGCGCCACCTCGTCGATGGTGGCAGCCAGGCCATCTGGCACCAGGCCGAAGCCGGCCTGGACCCGCGCGAGCGCCGCTTCGGCTTCGAGCATCGCGGCAAGGCGGGCCTCGTCCGAGAAGCAAGCTCGCATAGCGTCGGTCGCAAACAACGGACCGAGCAGGGCAGAGTCGAGCGCAGAGAAAGTCATCGTGACCCGACGGCTTAGGGGGCGGCGGGAAGGCCCAGCAGGGTGCGCGCCTCCGCAGGCGTGGCCGCACGCCGGCCATGCCGCCCGATCGCCTCGACCGCAAGTCCAACCAGCTCGGCGTTGCTGCCGGCGAGACGGTCCCGTGAGACGCGGATGTTGTCCTCGAGCCCGGTCCGCACGCCGTCGCCGCCGCGCGCCAGCACCCACTCCATGACCTCGGCCTGGTGCCGTCCGATCCCGGCCGCGGTCCATGTCGCCTTCGGCAACTGGTGCCGCAACTCGCCCAGCATGAGGTCCAGCAGCCGTTCTTCCGCGGGCATGGCGTTCTGCACTCCCATGACGAACTGCGCGTGCGGTCGCTCGTTCATCAGGCCGGCATCGACCAGGCGCCGCGCTCCATGCAGATGGCTCAGGTCGAACACTTCGATTTCCGGCCGCACCGCATTGTCGCGCATCCGCGTCGCCAGGTCGATGACCAAAGCTGCGGAGTTCTCGTACACGATGGCGGGGAAGTTGACCGAACCCGTCGAAAGCGACGCCATGTCCGGCCGCAGGTCGAGTGCATTGCCGCGCAGCGAGGGGTCGCGTCCGCGCCCGCCGGTCGAGAACTGCACGATCATCCCCGGGCAGTGCTTGCGCACGCCGTCTTGCACCTGGGCGAACAGCGCCGGGTCGCTGCTGGGGCTTTCGTCGGGATTGCGGACATGAATGTGCACCAGAGCGGCGCCGGCCTTAAAGGCCGCGTGCGTGCTCTCGATCTGCTCGGCAGGCGTCGCGGGGACGGCCGGGTTGTCCTTTTTGCGCGGCACGGAGCCGGTGATGGCAACGGCGACGACGACTGGGTTCATGATGGTTGTTCCTCCCTAGCTTCACACGTCGAAGAACACCGTCTCGCGCTCGCCCTGCAGATGGATATCGAAGACGTAGGTCGGCACGCCGGTCCGATCCTCGCGCCGAGCGATGAGAGTTTCGCGACGCGACGGTGGGTCGATGATGTTGAGCACGGGGTCTTCGGCGTTCAGCGGCGCCGCTCTGTCGAAGTACATGCGGGTCGCAAGGCCAATGTTCATGCCGCGCGAGGCAAGCCAAAGGTTGACGTGCGGCGCCATGACGCGACGGCCTTTGCGGCCAACGACCGGGCCGGGCATCACCGTTTCGAACGCATAAACGCCGGTCTCGAAATCGGTCCCGGTTCGACCCCAGCCGCGGAACTGCGGATCGAGCGGCTTGTCGTTCTGTCGGTCGGCCGGATGGGCATAGCGGCCGGCAGCGTTGGCCTGCCAAATCTCGACCAGGATGTCCTTGGCAGGACTGCCGGAGCCGTCGAATATGCGTCCCTCGATCCGGATACACTCACCCTGCGTTTCCGGGCCAGCCAGCACATTCGAGAAGTTCCGCTCAAAGATCTCGAAGCCGGCTTGCTGCGGGATGAGGCCAATATGGACGTAGGGGCCAGCCGTTTGCGATGGTGTTTCCGGCAGGTACGCGTATCCCAGTTGATCGATCATCGCCCTAGCTCCCTTGCAGCTTGTTCTCGAACAGGGTTTGCCGCCGGCCGCGCAGCACGATGTCGAAGCGGTAGGCCAGGCTGTCCAGCGGCACGGCCGCGCCGAGGTCGAGCCTGGCCACCAGCCGATCAATCGCGGACTTGTCCGGGATAGTGTTGACGATCTGATCATGCGGGATCAGCGGGTCACCCTCGAAATACATCTGGGTAATCAGCCGCTGCGCGAAGCCTTGACCGGACAGGGAAAAGTGGATGTGCGCAGGGCGCCAGGAGTTAACGCGGTTGCGGAACGGATACGCACCGGGCTTCACGGTGCGGAACGCGTAGTAGCCGGTCTCGTCCGTCAGCATGCGCCCGCAGCCGCCGAAGTTGGGGTCGATGGGTGCCAGGTAAGTGTCGTTGCGGTGGCGGTAGCGCCCTCCCGCATTGGCCTGCCACACCTCGACCAAAGCGCCCGTCACCGGCCGGCCGTTGCCATCTAGCACGTATCCGTGGACGATCGTGCGCTCCCCGATCGGCTCCCCGTCCTTGGCGTAGTTCAGGATCAGGTCATGGTCGAGCGGCCCCAGTTCGTCTGGCGTGAACTGCGGACCCGTGACCTCTGAAAGCGAGTTCTGCAGCGACCAGAGCGGGATGCGCGGGGAGCGCAGCACGCTGGTCTTGTAGTCCGGCGTGCAGGCCGGCGGTTGCATGTCGCGGTCACGCTGCATGAACTCTTCATGCAGGTGTCCCGCGGTGCTGATGGTGGCGGTGCTCATCGCGGGTTCCTCCCGTTCGTGCCCACGGCGTCCGCGATGGAACATCGGGGCGTGTCAAGCGTGGGTATGGTGGTCAATCAGGGTTTATGAGGCGAAACCTCGATATTATGTAGCACCCGCCACCACGCCGCGATAGAACCCGCTCTACCCTAGGGCCTGTTGAGAATTGACTATCGTGAATTGATGAGGGCGGCTCCGAGATAAACCATGGCGGCGAAGCTCGTGTCGGTTTTGTCGCTGCGCATGGCGATGCGTTTGAACTCCTTCAGCTTGCAAAAGAAGTTCTCGATCAGGTGCCGCCACTTGTAGATTTCGTGGTCAATCTCCAGCGGCGCTTTGCGCTGCGGCATCTGCGAGATGACGATCTTGGCCCCTCGCTCGTTCAACTCGTCGATGATCCAGTTCGCGTCAAACGCCTTGTCGGCGAGAAGAGCGTCGAACTCCACACCTTGGATCAGCGGCGCGACACCCACCGTGTCGTGGCGCTGCCCCGGCAGCAGGACAAGGCGGACGAGATTGCCCAAAGCGTCGGTCAACGCCAGGATCTTGGTCGTCAGGCCGCCCCTGGAGCGGCCAATGGCCTGGTTTTCAGTCCCCCTTTTGCGCCCTGTCCGTGGCGGTGGACCTTGACGATGGTGGCATCCACCATGGCGTATTCCAGGTCCGGGTCGTCCGACACGGCATCGAACAGGCGCTTGAACACGCCGGCTTTCACCCAGTCGCGGAAGCGCTTGAACACCGTGTTCCACTTGCCGAACAGCGGCGGCAGGTCCCGCCAAGGGCTGCCGGTGCGGGCAATCCACAGCACCGCCTCGACGAACAGGCGGTTGTCCCCGCCGGTCCGGCCGGGGTCGGTCGGCTTGCCAAGGCAGAAACACCTCATCTTCTCCCATTGCGTGTCCGTCAGAATGAACCGGTCCATGGCAAGCTCCTTTCCGGAACTTGCGCCACACGCGCCGTAGCCGTGGGAACCCCAATTCTCAACAGGCCCTAGGGCATGGACACGAGCAACCCCGTTCTGCACGGCCTGATCCGCAAGCGTGCCGAGTTGGCGGGGAAGTTGGAAGCGATACACGCTCGCATTCCGGTCTTGGTTGCGGCGCTGAACAGCGTGGACGCCACCATTCGCTTGTTCTCCCCTGATCTGCCGTTGGACGAGATAGCCCCGAAACGGCCAAGGCCACGACATGCCGCGCGGCCTGGACAGATCAGCCGCGTCATCACCAGCACTCTGCGGGAGGCTGGGCAGCCGTTCACGACACATGACCTGACCCTTCGCGTGATGGAGGCTCGTCAATTGGATGCCAAGGACCGCAACCTGTTCCTGACCATGCAGAAACGTGTCTTGGCGTCGCTGCGGAATCTTCGGATGGGCGAGACGGTGCGATCTGACCGGGAGGCCGGGAGCAACCTTCGATGGCGGCTGCCGGACAGTTAAATTCCAGGCGTCCACGCTGCGGAAGCTCAAGAGCCGGGGCAAGCTCGTGTCGGACAAGCAGGATGGGAAGAACCAGCGGTGGAGGTTGTCCTGACCGTTTGCCAGGGATAGTAGCTCAATGAGTTGTCTGGCGGGATGCCTTCGACGGATCGGCAGGATGATGGATGACCTGCATAACGCCTCTCTCACTGTAGCTTACATCTAGCTTGAATGTGCGCTCCGGCTGCAATCTCCAGCCAAAAGGATCAGCGGATTGGCTTTTGCTATCAGTGGGGGCTGGGCCAAATGTCGATTTAGACGGCGCAGCATCGGGCTGCTTAGCTAAATCGGGACGGGAGTGTTAAAAACTTGGGGCGCTACGCCGCGAGTGGGATTGCCTGGTGGCCGAAGCGTCCGTCCAGCACTGCGGCCCTGACCTGAAGCACGCGGTGGGCGCCGCGGGGCGACCAGCGCATCTGCCGGCGCTTGTTCATGCGGGCACTCACCAGCTGGTTGACGGTGCCCTCGGCCCGTGAGGTGGAGATCGGCTTGCTGGCTCGGTAGCGCTGGCCGTAGTCGATCAGCGCGCCCTCGTTGCTTTCGATGTAGGTGCGCAGCTCCGTGCAACGCGCGAGCAGGCGCTTCGCCCTTGTTTCCACTGCGGGGTCGTCCAGCATGGTGGCGTCCTTGGCCCAGCCCGTGATCCGGCCCATAGCCTCGCACGCCTTCTCGTGGCAGCCGCTCCAGAGCAGGTGCCGCAATCGTTCCACGTCAATCCGGGCAGGGTCGAGCGGGGCGAGGGGTGGCGGCTCGATCGCGCACAGGCCGTGCATGACCTGCTCGACGTGCTGCACGCGCATCGAGAGATGAAACCAGTCGAGGACGGGCTCCACCGGGCCAGCCGTGGCCGAGCGCACCAACGCAGGCAGCGCGGGGTCGCCGTCGCTGATCGCGGTCACCGGATCGCCCTCCCGCCAGCCCTGACCCTGCAGCGCCGCGCGCAGCAGGGCGTGCGGCTGCTCGGTCACGCTGCGCACCAGGGCAAAACGCCGGGTGGAATGACCCTCTCGCTCCACCTTGCCGCAGATCGCCTCGAAGTTGCGAACCTGATGGCCGGGCACCGCACGTATGTAGGTGAACCGCCCCGGGTTTCCCGGAGGCAATTGGGTGTGTGTTACGCGGCGATTGGCGTGTTCACAAGCGCGGCGTAATAGGCGTCCTCGGCTTCGGCAGGGGGCACGTTGCCGATCGGTTCAAGCAGGCGGCGGTTGTTGAACCAGTCCACCCATTCAAGGGTGGCGAACTCGACGGCCTCGAAGGAGCGCCACGGACCGCGCCGATGGATCACCTCGGCCTTGAACAGGCCGTTGATGGTCTCGGCGAGAGCATTGTCGTAGGAGTCGCCGACGCTGCCGACCGAGGGCGCGATGCCGGCCTCGGCGAGCCGCTCCGTGTAGCGCAGTGCGAGATACTGCGAACCGCGGTCGGAATGATGTACCAAACCATCTCCCTGGGCAGGACGGCGCTCGTGCAGCGCCTGCTCCAGGGCATCCAACACAAAGCTCGCATGGGCGGTCCGGGAAACGCGCCAGCCGACGATGCGCCGAGCAAACGCGTCAATGACGAAAGCCACGTAGAGGAAACCGGACCACGTCGCGACATAAGTGAAGTCGCTGACCCACAGGGCGTTCGGCCGCGGAGCCCTGAACTGCCGGTTGACCCGATCGAGCGGGCAAGCCACGGCCGGGTCGGGGATGGTGGTGCGGACTTTCCTGCCCCGCACCGCCCCTTGCAGGCCCATCGCCCGCATCAGCCTGGCCACCGTGCAGCGGGCAGCCACGATCCCCTCGCGGGCGAGCTGCCGCCAAACCTTGCGCACGCCGTAGACGCAGAAGTTGGCATCGAACACGCGCCGGATCTCGACCGCCAGCGCCGCATCGCTCCTGGCCCGCGCCGGCAGCCTACCAGGGTCGGCACGCCGCGCGGCATGGGCGCGGTAGGTTGACGGGGCAATCGGCAGCACCCTGCAGATCGGCTCGACCCCGTAGGCGGCGCGGTGATCGTCAATAAAAGCAATCATCGCCTGAACGGGCGGTCGAGCTCCGCCTGGGCAAAATACGCCGACGCCTTGCGCAGGATCTCGTTGGCCTGGCGCAGCTCGCGCACTTCCCGCTCCAAAGCGCGGAGGCGCTCCTGATCGTCCGTCGTCAGTCCTGGCCGCTGACCGGCATCCCGCTCGCCCTGCCGCACCCAGCGCCTGAGCGTTTCACGCGAACAGCCGATCTTGGCAGCGATGGCGCCAACTGACTCCCACTGCGTCCCACCCTCGCGCTCCCGGTCCTGCACCATCCGCACCGCGCGCTCGCGCAACTCGGGCGAAAACTGCTTCGCTGTCTTCTGTGTCATGGCTCCGTCCTCTCACAGGTTGGAGCCTCCGGGAAACCCGGCGCGGTTCACTACCAGCCGTTCCGCGATTTTGAGGCGAATGAGGACGTGCAGTTGGTTCGCAACCTCGATCGGGCGGAACGTAAGTTCGACATCATGCAGGCGCTCGGTACCGATTTGCTGCTCGTCTGCTCCAACACCAAAGCAACGGCGCTCAACGATGACGCCCGCGCCGCCGCCGACCTGCACGCAATGGCGGAGCGCGCCGGCTGCCGCGGACTGCGGGTGGGCTTTGAGGCGCTGAGCTGGGGCACCCACATCCGCCTCTGGCACCACGCCTGGCGCGTTGTGCAGAAAGCGGACCATAAGGCGCTTGGCTTGGTCGTCGACAGCTTCCATACCCTGGCACTGCGCGATGAACCGGCCGGCATCGCCGACGTCCCTGGCGAGCGCATCTTCTTCGTTCAGCTCGCCGACGCACCTCTGCGCGAAATGGACGTGCTGTCCTGGAGCCGCCACTATCGTAACTTCCCCGGCCAAGGTGATCTTCCGGTCAATGACTTCGTACGCGCCGTGCTCGCCAGCGGCTACGCCGGGCCCTTGTCGCTTGAGGTTTCCAATGACCATTTCCGCGCTGCATCCCCGAGCCAGGTCGCCTGCGATGGTCTGCGCTCGCTCATCCTGGCCGAGGCGGCAGCAACGCAGCCCAACCCGTTACCACCCATGGTGGAAACTGCAGGCATCGAATTTCTCGAATTCGCCGTTGACGAAGCTTCCGGCCTCGCGCTGACCGAATGGCTGGGCAAGCTCGGTTTCCGCCTGGCGGGACGGCATCGATCCAAGAACGTCGCCTTATTTCGCCAGGGGCGCCTGAAAGTCGTGCTTAACGCCGAGTCGGACAGCGCCGCCGCTTGGCATTTCGAGACGCACGGCCCATCGGTCTGCGCCATCGCCCTGCGCGTTGACGATCCGGCCGCCGTAGTCGCGCGCGCCCGGGCGTTGCTCATCCTGGATTGGAACGAACCGCCTGGCGTTGGTGAGCGGCGCATGATGGCCGTGCGCGATCCATCTGGCCTGCTGGTCAACCTAGTGGGCGACGGGGAATTTTGGGCCGACGATTTTCACTTGTTCGCCTCCGACGTGCCTGAAGGGGAACTGACCGGTATCGATCATCTCGCCGTCGCTCTGCTGCCAGGGCAGACGGACTCGTTCCTGCTGTTCTGGCGCGCCCTGTTTGACCTGCAGCCGCAGCAGATACTGGACGTGCCGGACCCATACGGCCTGATCCAGAGCCGCGCCATGGCCAATGCCTCGGGCACGCTGCGCCTTACCTTCAACGAAAGCCAGGGGCGCGACACGGCGACCACCCGCTTCGTCTCTACCGCCTCCGGCGCGGGCGTGCACCACATCGCCTTCTCCACCGACAATGCCGCCACCGAGCTGCGCCGGGCCCAGGCCGCGACGCTCGACCTGTTGAGCATCCCGCGGAACTACTACGAAGATCTGCAGGCCCGCGTTGACATTCCCGATCCCGAGACGGCCGAGCTGGCGCGGCTGGGCCTGCTCTATGACCGTGATCCAGCGGGCGAGTTCCGCCACGCCTACACCGATACCTTTCAAAAACGCTTTTTCTTCGAGATCGTGGAGCGGCGCGGCTATGGTGGGTTCGGCGCCGTCAACGCCCCTGTCCGCATGGCCGCCCAATCTCGCCACATCTCCTCGGGGGCCAAATCATGACGACCGTAGGATTCGAGTTCTTCCAACGCGACCGCAGCCAGCAGCCCTCCGCTTACACACCGGGCTACAAGAGCACTACGCTCCACTCACCTCGCAGGGATTTCGCACCAAAAATTCTGTCGCCACAGTCTGCTTGCGAGGCGTGACGTGATGCTGGATCCGTCATAGCTGAGCGACGTTGTTTGCGCCTCATCAGAGGCGTGCGCCATGGTTTCTTCC
>JAABUQ010001785.1_pt1 | contig 44676 bp, 29 predicted proteins | sample 5560001 | NCBI WGS metagenome assembly JAABUQ01 (sample SAMN10711888, study PRJNA513371) | rock metagenome | isolation source: Antarctica rocks | place: Antarctica: Victoria Land, Finger Mt nord | collected 2015-12-18 | reverse complement strand
TTGCCGGGGGGCATGGAGGGGAGGCTGAGGCGGAGGTCGCCGGGGGCGGCTGCATCCCGAGAGACGGGGGTGGGGTGGAGGTGGAAGGCGGCGTCCATGCCGGGCATACGGATGGCGTAGAGGTGCATGAGGTGGCCGTGGTCGGGGAGGAGGTCGGTGGCGGGGCGCGAGCGGAGGGGCCTGTCGGGGTCGACGAAGGGGGTGATGTGGAGGTCGAGCGTGGAGCCGGAGAGGGTGGGGCTGAGGGTGAGGGGGCGGTAGACGGCGTTGGCGTAGCCGGCGGCCTCGACGTTCCACCACTTGTCGCCGGCAAGGATGAAGACGGCCATGACGGCGAGGGAGGCGGCCGAGACGAGGAGGGCGCGGCGGCGGCGATCGGGGGAGGGGGTGAGGCCAGGGGCGATACGGGCCTCGCGGACCGCGGCGGCGACGATGCCGGCCATGGAGACGACGAGGAAGAGGCCGAGGACGGCGAGGGTGAGGCCGAGGGGCCGCTGCATGGGAAGGATGGAGAGCGGCATGGCGGGGACGGGGACGCTGGCGGTCTGGGCGCCGGTCGTTCCAGCCGGGCCGCTCGCGCCAGCCGGGCCGGTGGCGCCAGCCGGGCCGGTGGCGCCGTCGAGCTGGATGCGAACCTGCCAGGAGCCGGGGGACATGAGCCAAAGGGAGCCGGTGAAGAAGGCGGGGTCGGCGGTGGAGGGCTGCATGGGGTCGGAGGCGGGCGGGTGTTTGGAGGCTTCGCCGGTGAGCGGGATGGGGGTGATGCTCATGCGGCTGACGGCTGGGCCGGTGGTGCGGACCTCCACGGTGGCAATGCCGGGGATGACGTTGGGTGGGCGGATGGTGACGAAGAGCTGATAGGGGCCGGCGGAGATCTGCTCGAAGACGTCCTTGCTGCCTACGTGGGCATGGGCAAAGGGGGCGGCGAAGGCGAGGAGAAGGAGGAGTGCGAGGCGGAGAGACGAAAGCGGACCCCGGGGGCTAACGCCCGAGTTTCGGAGGGTCCTGGTGTCGGGGCTGATGCCCTGCCCTGGCTGCGACGTAGCGACTTGGGCGGAGGTTGGCGTCATCGCTGGACGCTCCGCATCCAGCGGCCGAAGAGGAGGCCGAGGGAGGTGGAGATGGCGGCGTAGAGGGAGGCGCGGAGGAGGCCGAGGGTGAGGGCGAGGCCGGAGTCGGGGTGGAGGAACTGGCGGAGGCGGTCGAAGAAGTCGGGGCGGGAGTTGTAGTCGAAGTAGATGGCGCCGAAGAAGCGGTTGGCGGCGGCGGGGCTCATGAGGAAGTTGGCGAAGGGCCACTCGACGGCGGCAAGGACGGCGATGAAGAGGAGGCCGGAGGCCAGAGAGATCTGCCAGGTCTTCCAGGCGCGGGCGCGCTGCCAGAGGAGATCGAGGGCGAGGGCGGGGAGCAGGATGAGGATGGGGAACTTGGCGGGGACGAGGTGGGTGACGGGAAAGAAGACGGGGCCGAGTTTGGGCTGCGCGGGGAAGAGCGGGAGGATGAGGATCTCGGAGATGAGGAGGGCGGTGTAGACGGCGGCGGCGGCGGTGCAGGCCCAGCGGAAGCGGGAGGCCTCGGACAGGATGGCGAAGAGGACGGGGAGGGCGATGCCCATGGCGATGTAGGCGGAGGCGCGATGGAGGTTGATGTCCCAGGTGTACTCCTGGAGGAAGAACATCTGGCCGCCGACGGCGAGTCCGCCAAGGTAGAGGAAGAGGCGCTGGAGGGTTTTGAAGCTGGCGGCGGCGCGGGGCGCGGTGGAGGCAGCGGCGCGGTTCATGGCGGCAAGGATGAGGAAGAGGACGCCGACGGCGACGGCGCGGACGCCGAGGAGAAGCAGGGTGTGGGGCGGGCTGACGATCTTGACGTCGAGGCCGTAGGCGTTGTGCCACCAGTTGTCGAAGGGGGCGGAGGCGAGCATGGCGATGCCTCCCCAGGCGGCGAGGAAGGCGCCGAGGGGGGCGCGGAAGCCGAGGACCTGGACGCTGGCGGCGCGCATGCGGGCGTCGTGGCCGAAGGTGGTGCGGAGGATGAGGGAGGCGCAGACGATGGCGGCGAGGATGCCGCAGGCGTAGATGGCCATGTGGGCCGGGGTCCAGAAGCTATCGCGGCCGACCGAGCGGTGCCAGGCGACATCCCACGCGCCGCCGATGGAGGCGGAGGTGACGGCGAGGGCGCCGGCCCAGATGGTCCAGGGGACGTGGGCGTGGTCCGCGCTGGGTTGGACGTGGGGGATGGCGCGTGGGGAGATGGGGGTGGCGGTGGCGGACATGAGGGTCTCCGGGGACGGTCCCTTGATTTTAGACGGTGGTGGGTGGGCGTTGCTTACCGGCTGAAGGCGTAGGTGAGTTTAGGGAGATCGTTGTCGACGCCGAGGCCTGGTGGGCGGTGGAGTCGCTAAAAAGGTTGGTGACGGAGATGCGGCGGGTGTAGACCTCGGCTGGTGGTGTGGTGGTTTGGGCGTTTGTCTTTGTAACGGAAAGAAGTACAGAGGATAGAAGTGTCGCCAGGCGTGCCGCAGGCGTCATTCGATGCCCAGTTTTTTCCAGATGCTATCGACCTTGGACTTGACGTCGGGAGGCATGGTGAGCATGGGGGGCCAGGGGCGGGTGAAGCCTTCGGCGGACCATTTTCTGGTGGCGTCGATGCCCATCTTGGAGCCGAAGTTGGGGAGGCGGGAGGCGTGGTCGAGGGAGTCGACGGGGCCGAGGGTGAACTGGATGTCGCGTTCGGGGTCGATGTTGTTGGAGGTGCGGAGGGTGACTTCGGCGAGGTCGTGAGGGTCGCAGTCCTCGTCGACGACGATGATGCACTTGGTGAACATGGCCTGGCCGAGGGCCCAGATGCCGCTCATGACCTTGCGTGCGTGGCCGGCGTAGGATTTGCGGATGGCGACGATCATGAGGTTATGGAAGACGCCCTCGGGGGGGAGGCAGACGTCGACGATCTCGGGCAGGGTGAGCTGCATGAGGGGGAGGAAGATGCGCTCGACGGCCTTGCCCATCCAGGCGTCCTCCATGGGCGGCTTGCCGACGACGGTGGCGGCGTAGATGGGGTTCTTGCGGTGGGTGATGGCGGTGAGGTGGAAGACGGGGTAGTCGTCGGGCATGGTGTAGAAGCCGGTGTGGTCGCCGAAGGGGCCTTCGGAGCGGAGCTCGGCGAGGTCGACGTAGCCCTCGAGGATGTACTCGGCGTGGGCGGGGACTTCGAGGTCGACCGTCTCGCCCTTGACGAGCTCGACGGGTTTGCCGCGGAGGAAGCCGGCGATGAGGTACTCCTCGACCTCGGGCGGAGCGGGGACGATGGCGGAGAAGGTGGTGGCGGGGTCGGCGCCGAGGGCGACGGCGACCTCGAGGCGCGAGCCTTTGATTCTGGTGACGGTCTGCTGGGAGAGGGAGTTGGGGGTTTGGAGTGGGTGTCCGGGAGCCTGGCCGGAAGCCGACCCCAACCTTTGCTGGGCAAAGGGTGGGGCACCCGGCTTGTCGTCGACCGAGGATTCGGCGGCGGTGCCGCCGGCAGTGCGGGCCATGAGGTCGACGGCTTCGGCGGTGGTGGAGGTGGAGGCGCGGAGGCGGTCGCGCATCTGCTCGGCGGCGACCTTTTGCCGCTGCCAGTGCATGCCGGTGGAGTTCCTGTCGTAGACCTGCATGCGGTACATGCCGACGTTGCGTTTGCCGGAGTTGGGGTCGCGCGTGATGACGCAGGGGAGGGTGATAAAGGGGCCACCGTCGCCGGGCCAGGTGGTGAGGACGGGAAGTTTCGCGAGGTCGATCGCGTCGCCCCTGAGGATGACCTCTTTGCAGGCGGCATCGTCGCGGTCGATCAGTTTGGGAAAGAAGGAGCCGATCTCGGCGAGCTTGGGCAGGAGCTTGAGTTTGTCGAGGAGGCTGGTGGGGGTTTCGGGTTTGATAAGGACGCGGATACGGTCGGCGATGGCGTCGAGCGAGTCGGTGTCGAGCGCAAGATTCATGCGGTCTTCGGAGCCGAACTGGTTCATGAGGACGCGAGCGCCGGGGTGGCCGGTGACGTTTTCGAAGAGCAGCGCGGGTCCACCCCAGGGTGCGCCGTTGCGGCGGAGCTTGGCGGTGCGGTCGGCGATCTCGGCCATTTCGAGATAGGGGGAGACGGGCTGCTTGATGCGGCGGAGGTCGCCGGTCTTGTCGATGCGGGCGATCCACTCGCGAAGGTCTTTATAGGGCACTTCCCTGCTCTCCTTTGGTGCTGGATCGATGGTACGCGGGGGCGGAGGTGTGCGAGGGGGGCCACGTTCAGCGGAGTACAAAGCGGACGCATAGCACGCGAGGACGCAAAGTTGCGCGGAGAAAGACGAGGGAGAGGGTAGGAGGGCAGTTCAGACTTTGAGGAAGATGCGTTTGCGCCAGAGGAGGAGGTTGGGGAGGAAGCAGAGGGTCACAAAGGCGAGGGCGAAGGCAAGGGAGGTGTTTTCGGTGGAGTGTCCGCGGGCGAAGACGTGGGCGTAGATCCAGCCGGAGATGGGGACCCTGGTTGCGGGATTGGCGATCGAGGGGTCGTGAACCCTGATGACGGAGAAGAGGGTTTCGAAGATGTCGGCCATGGCATAGGCGGTGATGGCGTTGGAGCCGAAGACGAGCCATGGCCAGAGGGCGGCGCGGCCGAGATGCGAGCGGTGCTGGAGCTCCAGGATATCGATAAGCCAGTAGCAGAGGGCGAACCCGAGGAGGGAGCAGCCGGCGGCGACGAGGACGTAGGAGCTGGTCCAGAGGTTCTTGTTGATGGGGAAGGTTCGGTTCCAGAGGACGCCGGCGGCGATGGCGACGACGGCGGCGATGGCGACGACGGCGGCGAGAAGCAGGCCGCGCAGGGTCTGGAACTGGGTCTGGGAGGTGACGGTGGAGGGAGCGGCGGGGGATGACGGATCGGTGTGAGCGGGCGGGAGGTGAAGCGGGCGAGAGGCGGTGGTGCGGCGGAGCCAGAGGGCGGTGATGGATCCGAAGATGGTGGTGGCGAGGGCGGGGAGGGTGGAGAGGAGGCCTTCGGGGTCGCGGGTACGCTCGTAGAGGCGGCCGGTGTGGAGGGTTCGCTGGAGGAGATCGTTGATGCCGCGGTCGAGCCAGGCGGTGAGGTTGCGGTAGGGGTCGAGCAGGGGGATGTCGTGGGTGGGCACGCCGAAGCCGGGGACGGGGACGAAGCGCATGAGCGCCCAGTAGCCGACGAGCAGGGCGGCGGCGATGGCGAAGAGGGTGGCCATGCGGCGAGTGACGAGGCAGAGGAGGCCGACGACGAGGTAGCAGAGCGCGATGCGGGTGAGCACGCCGTAGATGCGGAGTTGAGAGAGGTGGAAGAACGGCAGCGCGGCGAGGACGAGGTCGATGAGGAAGATGGTGGCGGCTCGGCGGAGGATGTTGCGGGCGAGCGATCGGCGCGTGGCGCTATCCAGAGTGCCGCCGGCGCTGCGGGCGATGCGGGCCGAGAGCGAGAGGATGATGGAGGCGCCGACGAGAAAGAGGAAGGTAGGAAAGACGAGGTCGGTGAGGGTGAGGCCGTTCCATCTGGCGTGTTCGAGCTGCTCGTAGGTGTGGCTGCCGTCTCCGGGATCGTTGACGAGGATCATGAAGGCGATGGTGATGCCACGGAGGACATCGATGGCGAGGACACGGCTGGGCGCGGCGGCGACGGTCTGCACGGGCATGGGACATGATCGCTCAGGGCGCGGCGGCGACGGTCTGCACGGGCATGGGACATGATCGCTCAGGGCGCGGGCGCGTGGCGAGTTGTGATGGTGCTTCGGTGTGCCTGGATGGCGCAAGACTGGACGCGCGAGACTGGAGGCGCGAGGCAGTGGCCCTGGAGACGCGGGCGGTTTACCAAGTGAGGCGAAGGAGGGATGTGGCCTCCCGAGGCATGTCGGTCGAGAGGCGGATGGCGCCGTGGTCGACTTCGACCCACTCGGGCGAGCTAAGGAGTTGGAGTTGACCCGCGGACTTGAGGGTGGCGTACTGGGCGGAGGTGGGCTGCTGGGGGGAGCCCATCGCCTTCCAGACGGTGTAGGCGTTGCTGTGGGTGTCGTCGATGCGGAAGTGCTGGAGGAGGACACGATGGACGTCCGGCGGGAGGCCGTGAATGGTGATGGAGGTGGGCGTGGGCTCGGCGGGGGCGTCGACGTCGTGGTAGTTCCAGAGGAGGATGGCGGCTTCGTGGTCGGCGCGGGTGGCGAGCGCGTCGATGTCGGGGGACTGGCGGACGCCGGTGCTGACGAGGGTGTCGAGCGGGACCTCCCCGGTGCTGGTGGTGGCGACACGGCTGCCGGACATAAGAGCGAAGATGCGGAAGATGTTGAGCACGGGCTTGTCGATGCCGTTGGTGGCGAGCGACCGGAAGCCCTCGAAGAAGTCCTTGTCCTCGAACTCGAAGGACCAGCTGAGCATGGAGAGGAGGTTGACTTGGTGTCGGTCTTGAAGCTCGAAGAGCGCCTTGAAAGCGGCGGCAGTGTAGGCGGGGTAGAGGAGGCCGTTGCGGTAGTTATTGGCGGGGTTGACCTTGGAGGAGCAGGCGGCGCAGCCTTCGGGGTCGGCCTCGCTGAGGATGATGGGGAGGTGGGCGAACCGCGGGAACTTCGCGACCAGATTGAAGCCGTGGTCGGCGTCGGTGAGCTCGCGGTTGAGGCCCATGGTGACCTCCCCGTCGCGGATGACGGGGCTGCCCTTGGCGTGGAAGGAGATGAAGTCGAGCGGGACGGCTTTGCCGTCGGCGGCGCTCCTGCCCGAGTTGACGTGCTCGAGGAAGTTGTTGAGGAAGGTGTAGGCGCGGGGCGAGCCGGGGCTGGTGGAGGCGGGGCCGCCGACCCGGGCGCCGGGGAGGGCGGCACGGACGCCGGCGACGGCGAAGTCGTAGAGCTGGTAGTAGGCCTCGGGCGTGGTGTGCCAGTAGTCGATGTCGGGCTCGTTCCAGACTTCGAAGTACCAGTCGAGGACTGCCGCTTTGCCGTAGCGCTCGACGAGGTGGGCGGTGACGACGCGGACGAGCTCGCCCCACTTGGCGTAGTCCTTGGGCGGGTTATTGGATTTGCCGGAGATGGTGCTCTTCGGGTAGTGGACCTGGTAGGGCTCGTGGCGGTCGGGGAGGTCGGCGGCGAGGGCCTCGGGCATGAAGCCGAGCTCGACCATGGGCCGGACGCCGGCGGCTTTGTACGCGTCGAAGATGCCGTCGAGGATCTTGAAGTCGTAGACGGGCTTTCCGTTGACGTCCTCGGTGTAGACGTTGGTGGAGCTGAACTTGAGCTCGGCCTTGCCGTCGCCGGAGGTGAGCAGGTGGTGGGCACGGAGGTAGACGGGAACGGGGCTGAGGTCGTGCAGCTCGCGGAGCAGCTCGGCGCCGTGCGGCATGGTGGTGTAGTTGGCCTCGTCGTAGCCGAACCAGCTGTAGATGGGCTTGTAGGGGCCGACGGATCTGGCGAGGTCGACGGCGATGGAGACGCGCGGCTGGGGCGGGGCGGCGAGGGGTGGCGAGGGCGCCTGCCCGTATGCCGGGGCGAGTGCAGCGATCAGCATTGCCAAAGCGCCTGCCGAACGGTGGATGATCGGATCCGATCCTGGCTTCACCCGGGCTCCTTCTCCATGGGATGAGAGAGTGTACCGCGGGGCGTGACCCTGGGGGTGTGGGGTGGCGGGAGAGATGGGGCGGCTGTGCGGCGGCACAAAGAGAGGCGCCTGTCCCGGCTCGGGAGCGGGCGCCTCTTTGTTTGGAGCTAACGGGTGGCGGGATGGGAGCGCGCGGCCTTTGCAAGTTGCGCGGGCCGCGCTGTGTGTCGCCTAGCCGTTCTGGCCGTCGGTGTCCGCGTGAAGCGTCCGGTAGCTGGCATTGCCGCGGGACCAGACGAGCAGAAGCAGGTCCTTGCCGACGGATTTGCCGTGAACCGCAGTGACGAACTGGTTGGCTGAGGCGGTGGCGTGGCGGTCCACTTCGAGGATGACGTCTCCGGGCTGGAGGCCTGCGTCTTCGGCGGGACTGGCGGGACGGACGTTCTCGACGACGGCTCCGTGGACGTCTTCGGGAAGCCTGAGCTGCTGCTGCAGCTCGGGCGTGACGTCGGCGACGGCGAGACCGAGCTTGCCTCCACCGGCAGCTTCGCGATCGTTGCCAGCGATTTCCGCGCTGCTCTGCGGGTATTGGCCAACGGTCACATTGACGGTGGCCGGCTTGCCGTCGCGAAGGACGCCGAAGGCGAGGCTGGTACCGGGGCTGACCTGGCTGACGGCGACCTGGAGAGCGCTGCCGTTGGTAATTTTGCGGCCGTTGATCTCCGCGATGACGTCACCCTGCTTGAGGCCGGCGCGGCTCCCTGGGGAGTTTGGCGTGACCTGGGCGACGATAGCGCCGGACGCGTCGTTGAGATGGAAGAAGTGGGCGTTGTCGGGCGTGACGTCGTTGAGACTGACGCCGATGTAGCCATGCTCGACCTTGCCGTGGGCGATGATCTGCTCGGTGACATTGCGGGCGAGCTGCGAGGGGATAGCGAAGCCGGCGCCGGAGAAGACGCCGCTGTTGGAGATGATGAAGGTGTTGATGCCGACGAGCTCGCCGTGCGCGTTGACCAGGGCTCCGCCGGAGTTGCCGGGGTTGATGGCGGCGTCGGTCTGGATGTAGCCGCCGGGCTTGCGGGCGTCGGTCGAGTAGGGGTTCTGGCGGTCGACGGCGCTGACGATGCCGCGCGTGACGGAGAACTGGAAGTAGCCGAAGGGGCTGCCGAAGGCGAGCACGGTTTGCCCGGGCTCGAGCTTGCCGGAGTCGCCCCAGGAGATGGCGGGGAGGTCGTGCGCGTTGACCTTCACGACGGCGAGGTCGGTGAGCTTGTCGACGCCGATGACCTTGCCGGTGAGGATGCGCCGGTCATGGAGGGTGACCCGGATCTCGCGGGCACCCTCGACGACGTGGCCGTTGGTGACGATGTAGCCATCGGGCGAGAGGATGACGCCGCTGCCGATGCCGTGCTGGAGCTGCGGCTGCTGCTGACTGCCGGCTCCGCTGCCGCCGCGGCTGAAGGGACTGCCCTGTCCGAAGAACCGCCGGAGGCCGGGGGGAATCTCCTGGCCGCCATCGTTGCCCTCCTGCGCGAGATCTTCGGCGGAGGGGGTGGAGGTGACGGCGATGTTGACGACGGCGGGAGTGACGCGCGCGGCGAGCGACTCCATGGCCTGGTCGAGTGAGGTGAGGGCGGCGACGCTGCTGTCATCGAGGGGAGCGGCGGTGAGGGCGGCGGCGTGGACGCCGGTGTGGTTGAAGGCAGCGACGGCTCCGGTGGCGATGGCGGCGGAGAGGGCTGCTGGGGCGAGGTAACGCTTCCCGATAGTAACTAATCGATTAGTTGATGGTGACATGAGAGACCCTCCTGGGGGGATGGATTGGGTTGGTAGTTGGTTAGAGTTGGACGATGAGCCAGCCATTCGGTATGGGAACGGCAGCGAAGGTGGGTTGAAGATCCTGGTTTTCGAGAGCGAGGACGAGATGGGCTCGCGTGTCCGTGGGAGGGGTGGCGGTGAGCAGGACCCACGGTGTGGGCGTGCGACGCCGGAGTTTCGCGACGCGTTTCGAGATGGGTTTCGCGGACGGCTTGAGGCGAGTCGAGGTCTCCGCAGAGACTTGCAAGAGGGAGGGTGTGCGGCGTTCCGGCAGGATCGCCTTGACCTCCGTGGCGCGGGGGAGAATGGGGTGCACGGGGGACGGGCTTGCGATCTCCCGGGCGCTTTCCTGGCGGGCGTCTCCTTGTGGGATGGCGGAGGGCGGGATGGCGAAAGGCGGGATGGCGGAGGGAGCGAAGCTGACGAGCGGCGGTGTGCCGGCGAGCATGATAGAAGCGCTGAGGGCGGCGGCAAGCAGGATTCCGGCTGTCGCGGACTGGCGTCTGGGGCTCATGGTGGGGTTCGGTTGGGACAGGATGCAGTGCACGCGGTGGGTGAGGTCGGAGCGCCGGCCCCAGGCGCCGAGGGCGAGCGAGAGGCTGCTGGGAAGGAGGGAGTGAGAGGCGAGGTTGACGAGGCACTCGGCGTAGGCCTTGCGGGCGCGAGTGACGCGAAGAACGCCGTCGTCGCAGGCGAGTTCGCGTTCGACGGAGAGGCGGCGATCGAGCCAGAGCAGGACGGGGTTGAGGGGGAAGACGGCGAGAGCGAGCTTCTGGAGGAGGTTGGTCCAGTCGTCGCGGCGGCGGAGGTGCTCCATCTCGTGGAGAACGATGTGTTCGAGCTGTGCGGCTGAGAGCCGGGTGAGGAGCTCGGTGGGGAGAAGGATGCGCGGGTGGAGAAAGCCGACGACACTGGGGCGAGTGACGTCGGCCGAGGTGCACAGCTGTGCGTGGCGCGTTCCGCGGCGGAGCAGATGCGCGACTGCTTCTCCGGGCTCCATGGGGAGAGCGCGTTTGCTGATGCGTTGGAGCCGAAGGGCGCTCCGCATGAGTTGGCCGAGGCGGACGAGGGACACAGCGATCCAGACGCAGGCGAGAGCGAAGCTCCAAGTGGTGCTGAGGTGGACGGGGCCGGGGTGTGCGGGCGCGGCGTCGTGAGCGCCTGGGAGGAGAAGGGAGATCGCGGGGAGGAGCACGATGAGAAGGAGGACGGAGGTCCAGAGGAGGGAACGGGTTCTGGCGGCGAGACCGGGCGAAAGGCGCAGGAGGAGGGCGACGGCGAAGGCGAGGACCAGACCTTGCCAGAGCGCGGCGACGAAGGCGTCGGCGGCGATGACGGACGCCAGGATGAGGGCGTGCGGGGTGATGGGCTGCATCAGCTTCGACCTCCATCCGCGCCTGGTGTGTCCGATTGCTGGATGAGTTCCGGAGAGTCTTCCGGAGCGGCGGCGATGGCGTCCTTGAGGCGCCGCAGTTCGTCGGGGGTGATCTCGCTGTCGCCGAGCAGCGAGAGCAGAAGCTGCTCGTGGGAGTTGCTGAAGAAGCGCTGGAGGACGTGGCGCACCTCGGAGCGGCTGGCTTCGTGCTCAGCGACACAGGGGCTGTAGAGAAAGGCCCGGCCATCCTGCCGGTGCCGGACGTAGCGCTTTTTCTCGAGGATACGAAGGGTGGTGAGAACCGAGGTGTAGGCGAGCGGGTTGTCCGGGGTAAGCGCCTGAACGAGATCGGCGACGGTGGAGGCGCCGCGCGACCAGAGCAGCTTCATGAGTCTGAGCTCGGCTTCGGTGAGCGTGATGGATTGCTTGGGCGGCATGGCGATCTCGTCTTGAGATTGAGACGAGGAACTAATGATTTAGTTAGCAGCCTCAGTCGCCGCTGGATGCAGGCACCCCTTAGCGCTGGACGGTGGGGGGAGGTTGCGGGCGAGCGATGTTTGGGCCCTCCCAGAGGAGGAGCGGGAGCTCTGGCGAGGGGGTGTCGGCGTTTTCGATGGAGTCGTCGCGGGTGACGCGCAGGCGGTGCGGACCGGCGGTGAGGGTTGCGCTGACGCGGAGCGGCTGGACGGCGTTGCCGGGGGAGCCGCAGACCTGGGGGCGGGGCTTCGGGGAGAGTGCCGGATGGAGGCCGTCGATGGCGAGCGAGGCCCTGGTGCTGGTGAGCAGGGTGACGGTGTAGCCACCGTCCGCGGGAACGACGAGATCGGCGGTGTAGACGCGTGCGCCTTCGGCGATGTTCGCCCGAGCGTTGTTCCTTTCTTTGCGCACGAGGACGAGGTGCTGGGTGCTCCAGGTCTGCTGGGTGGCGCCGGGGCGGGTGACATGGAGCGCAACGCGAAATCGGCCGGAGCCGTCGAGGTCGGTTCCGCGCGCGTCGGGGAAGGTGTGGCGGACGGTGTGGCCGAGCGCATGGAAGTTGTCCCCGAAGGTCCACTCGAAGCGGAGAGCGGGGTCGGCCGGGGCGGCGGCGGTGAAGGTGACGGGGCTGCCGGCGCGGAGGATGCCGGTGCTGTACGTGAAGCTCGCGTCGAGCGATGCGTCGGTGACGAGCGGAGCCGCGGCTGCTGCCTCGAGGATCGGGTTGTCGCGAGCGGATCCGGTGAGGGTGGTGTCGTCGAGGCTGACGCCGCGGACATCGCCCTTGAGCACGGGGGGGAGCATGGCGGGACCATCCATGGCCCAGACGCCGTGGAAGCGGATGTCGCGCACCTGGGGCGACGGCTGACGGACCTGAAAGAGGGAGTACCAGTCTTCGAGGCGGATGTTGCGGAAGCTGTAGTCGGTGTGGGAGCCCTTGCCGTCGGGATCGGCCCACAGCTCGAAGAAGGCGAACGGGACCTTGCAGCCGCCGAAGCCGGTGTGGATGACGTCGATGTCGCTCATATGGAAGTGGGCGCTGTTGAAGGTCTTCTGCGGCCAGGCGACGCGGACGGTGTTGGAGATGCTGGTGGAGGCGACGGTGTCCTCGATGGTGATGTTGGTGACGTCCTTGCCGGGGAGGGTGAGCAGAGGGAGTTCGTAGCCTTCCCAGTTGCCCTGGAGGGCGAAGACGTCGTCGGAGGCGCGGAAGAAGCTGTTCCGCACGGTGGTGTCGCCGCCGCCGAGCCAGTCGAGGCCGTCCTGGTTGGCGTCGTTGGGATTGCCGCCGATGATCTTGACGTTGAAGAAGCCGATGTGGCGGGAGTCCTTCATCTGGACCTGCCAGGTGCGGCTGCGGGTGATGCAGGTGATGCCGTCGATCTCGATGTCCGTGGCGTTATCCATGACGATGCAGTGCCAGTTTGGCTTGTGTTGCCAGCCCTCGTCGTTGTCGGGAACCTGCGGTCCGTCGTAGATGATGGCGCCGGTGCCGAAGACGCGAACGTGGTGCACCTGCCAGATGTTGAGCGCGCCGAAGATGACGGCGCCGGGCGCGAGATAGATCTGGTCGCCGTCGTGCGCGTCGATGTTTTGGTGGTGGACGCCGGGGGCAAAGTAGCGGATGCCGGGTGTCGCGGCGGTGATGTTGGTTGGTGCGGGCGGATTGCCGAAGAGGAACAGCATCTCCGCGTCGGCGAAGTGCTCTCCGGGACGGGAGAGGCTGAGCTTGATGGGGCCGGGGATGCGGAAAGTGAGGGTGGCGCCCTGGCGGGTGGGGCGGATGCCGTAGCGCATGGGCTGGACGACGACGCCGCGATCCCAGAGGTGCGGATCCCCGGCGGTGACGGAGACGACGGCGGGTCCGGAGATATCGAAGTTGAGGAGGTAGTAGTTGCTGGCGGCGTGCAGTACGGGCGAGGGTCTGCCGTTGACGGACACGATGAAGTGCGAGGAGCGCACCTCCTTCGGGATAGGAGGGAGGGGAGAGGCGAGCAGGGCGCGGGCGCAGGTCAGGAGGGCGATGAGGGCGAGCAGACAACGACGGACGGGAGCGGGGTGCGCCAGGGGAGGGGCCGTGTTGAAGAGGTGCATGCCGGAGGGGCTCCAGGGGAACAGCAGTTTAGTTTTGGGCTGGTTCGGTTTGTTCGACGGCGACGGCCGCGTGCTGGAGGCGTTGTGCCTGGAGCGCGCGGGCGCCAGCCTCGGCCTGCTGCGCCCCGGCGAGGTCGCCGGACTTGCGGAGGAGGCGATAGAGCTGAAAGTGGAGGCTGCCGTCGCGGTCACTCGAGAGGCCGAGCCGCATCTCCGCGATGGCGTAATCTGTCTCGCCCTGTTCGGCGGCGACGCGGCCGAGCAGAGCGTGGACGTGGGCGTCGGAGGCAGGATCGCGCCGGAGACTGCGGTGGAGGAAGGGTTCCGCATCGCCGAAGCGATGGCCGGCGACCAGGGCCTCCGCGACGATCAGGTTGAGGCGAGGGTCCTCGGGGCGGTCGGCCAGGCCCGCTTTGGCTGCGGCGATGGCCTGCTCCTGATGACCTTCGGAGAGGTGGGCGGCGGCGGTTCCGAGCAGAGCGGCGGGATCGTGCGGGTCCTGGGCGAGGGCCTTGGCGTACTCGGAGCGGGCCTCGGCGGGCTGGCCACGACGACGGTAGAGGTCGCCGGTGAGATCGAAGGTGGCGGGCGATTGCGGCGCAAGGGTTGCGAAGCGAGTGAAGGCGAGCGTGGCGCGGCGCTCGTTGGCTTTGACGGACCAGAAGAGCGCTTCGAGGTCAGAGGGCGATTGTGCAAGCGCCGCGGCGGCCTCCCCTGCGCTGCGGGCGTAGTTTCCGCTGAGAAAGGCGCAAGCGCCGCGGTCGGACGGGGCAGGGGTTTCCCTGCAAGGGATCGCGTCCGAGGCGGGCTGGAGGGCTTGGCGGAGGGCCGCGAGCGTCTCCACTGGGACCGCTTGCGGGGACTGCGCCGGGTCTGCGGCCGGGACGGGGTCGAGGAGGCGGAGGAAGATGGCTCGCTGGGCCGGGGTGGCGAGCTTCGAGGTCTCCCCGTAGAGGCTGGTCGCCTCCGTGAGGCGGTTCTGCGCGAGGAGCTCGTCGGCGTAGAGCATGCGGGCCCAGACGGAGTCGGGGTGTCTGAGAGCGAGCACACCGCCATCCTGCTCGATCAGGCCGAGGGAGGACACGGCGAGACCGTACCAGGCGACGGAGCTGCCCGGATTGACGTCGGTCGCGGCCTGGTAGGCGTCCGCCGAGGGACGAAGCTGGTGGAGCGCAGCGTAGGCCTTGGCGAGGGCGAGCGTGGCGTCCGGGTTCCTGGGCTGGGCGGCAAGGGCCTGGCGGAGAAAGGGCAGGGCTTGCTCCGGCTTGCCGAGGGCGACCTCGTCCACGCCGGTGAAGAGGATGGCGGTGAAGAGGCCCGGCTTGAGAGCGAGTGCCTGGTGGAAGCTGGCGACGGCGGCAACGGGCTGGTTGGAGAGGTGTTCCATGAGGCCGCGGTTGGCCCAGAGCTCTGCGAGGCGGGGGGAGAGTTTGGTTGCGGCGGCGTAGGCTGTGGCGGCGGCGGCGTAGTGAGCGCTGCCTTGCGCTGCCGCTGCGCGGTCGAGCGCGTTACCCAAAGAGTCTGCAGGAGAGCCGGTGAGGGAGTCGGCAGGGGCGGAGCTGGTTTGCGCGCGGGCCCGGCCTACTGCTGGCAGAAGGAGGATCGCCAGAAGGAGGCTGAGGCGGGAGGTCAGATGGAACGCGCGCATGCTGTGGATCACCAGTAGAGCTTCAGGGCGAACTGAACATCTCGGGGCGGGAGAGCGGAGCGGATGGTGCCGAAGCTGCCACCGGCAACCGGGTTTCCGCCGGCATCGGAGGAGAGGGTGCGATCGCTCAGGTAGGTGTCGGGGGCGTAGAGGTTGCCATGGTTGAAGGCATTGTAGAGCTCGGCGCGGCCCTGAAGACGGATGGTCTCGGTAAAGTTCCAGTACTTCTGGATGGCGAGATCCCAGTTATCGAGACCCGGCGAGCGGAGTTGCGAGAGGTATCGCGGAGCGTTGCCGAAGCCGTAGACGTCCGAGGGCACCTGCTGGAAGGCGAGGGGGTTGAACCACTGGTTGATGGAACGCTTCTGGACGCGGAAGTCGCCGACGATGTTGGGACGGACGTTGGCGCCGTAGAGGTTGGCGCCGCCGCCGCCGTTGATGCTGAGGGGGAAGCCGGACTTGAAGGAGCTGACGCCCGAGACCTGCCAGCCGCCGACGACGGCGTCCGCTTTGCGGCTGATGTTGCCGGCGACGTGGCGACCGCGACCGACCGGGATCTCGTAGATGTAGTTGACGACCAGGCTGTGGGGTGTGTCGCTGCCGTCGACGGACTTTTCGGCGGCGAGGTCGTAGTAGTTCTGCGGCCCCTGATCGCCGTTGTAGGCCCAGTTGTTGGTTCCGGAGACGTTGTCGAGGAACTTGGAGTAGGTGTAGGAGACGAGGAGGTTGAGGCCGGCGTGGAAGCGGTGGTTGTAGTCGGCCTGGAGCGCGTTGTAGATGGAGAAGCCGACGGGCGCCTGCGGCTCAAAGACGCTGCAGAACTGCGGGAAGGGCGCGAGGAGGTGTCCCCGCGCGATGGTCGGCTGGTCCAGACCGCAGGAGCTCGACTTGATGGCGCCGAAGAAGGGATTCGCGACCTGATCGTTGAGGCGTGCGCCGAGGGAGTAGAAGGAAGGTTTGAGCTGGCTGTGGTTGAACGAGCTGATAAGCAGCTTGGTGCCGTGATTGCCGACGAAGGTTGCGGTGACGACGTCGTTGGGGGTGACGGCGTACTGGATGCCGAGGGAGTAGTTCTGGACATACGGGGATCGCCGCTGGGTGGGGATGGCGGTGGTGTTCTGGCCGACATCCTGGAGGCCGCCAAGCGCGGAGCCCTGCGCGGTGAGAAGGCCGGTGGGGAACGGATTGCTCAACGAGGAGCGGAGCGTGATGCCGTTGTCGACGGAGCCGGAGTAGCTGGTGGACTGGCTGAAGCCTGGATTGTACCCGCCGCCGAACCACTGCGGAGCGAAGAAGATGCCGTAGCCGCCGCGCAGAACGAGGCGATCGGTCGCCTGGTAGGCGAAGCCGAAGCGAGGAGCGACGTTCTTGTAGTTGGTGTCGTAGAGGCCGCGGCGCTGGCCGTTGCCGTTGAAGACGACCTTTCCCGGGAACTGCTGACCGACGGCTGCGCTGATGGGGTTGGTGGCGTTGAAGTCGAAGTAGGCCTGGCGGTTGTTGCGCTCGGTTGGGGGCGCCTGCCACTCGTAGCGCAGGCCGAGGTTCAACGTGAGGTGCTGTGTGGCCTTCCAGTCGTCCTCCGTGTAGAAGCCATAGAGGCGGCGGGTGATGGCCGGGTTGAAGTTGGTGCTGGAGGCGCCGCTCGCGGCCGCACCCAGCAGCAAGGAGGCAAAGCCGTAGCCGGTCTGCGGGGTTCCGGCGGTCGGGTCCGGACCGGCGGTGAGACCTGCGTCCACGTTGAAGGTGGTGTTGGGCAGGCCGTTGCCGTTGTTCTGCTGGATGGCGCCGAAGAAGCCGAAGCTGAGATTATGCCGTCCCTGGGTCTTGGTGAAATCGACCGAGGTGCTGCCCACGTTGCGGAAGCCGGTGCCCTGTGACCCTTGCGACGGACCGAGGGGCACCTGGCTGGAGACGTAGATGAGCGGAAAGACGGGCGAGTTCGCGGTGAGCGAGGCGGGGAGACCGACGGAGGCGTAGTCGAACGGGTAGCCCTGCACGGTTCCGCCCTCGGCCCAGCGGGCGAGGCCCGCGGTGGCGCTGATGGCAAAGGTGGGCGAGAAGACGTGGCTGCCGCCGAAGACGACGCTGAAGCGGTTGTTGGGCCGGATGTTGCCGGGGCCTGCGATGTTGTTGGCGCCGTAGAAGCTGGGTGAGTTGGTTTTGAGCTCGTACTTCTGGGCCCAGCGGCCGAAGATGCGGGTTGCGGCGGAGAGGTTGTGGTCCACGCGAATGAGGTACTCGTTGGCGGTTGCGGGAGCCGAGGCGGTTGCGGCGAAGTTGTTGGACAGGTTGGAATTGATCGGAGCGGGATAGAGCGAGGCGAGCTTTGCGCCGATCGGGTTGAAGCGGCTGGCGGGGACGACGTTACCCGGGAAGGGATCGCGAATGAAACCGGTCCTGGTGGCCACGCGTCCGCTGCGCGGATCGACGCTGCCGGCGGTGACGGCGCGGCCGGAGTATGGATCGTAGATTGCGCCCGAGACGACCGGTCGGCCGAGGGCATCGGTCTGGTTGGGAAAGGGTGCGCCGAGCAGGGCGGAGAAGTCACCCGCGCGGTAGGCGGTGGTCGGGACCGTTCCGGTAAAGCTTGCCGGCGTGCTCTGCCGCAGGCCCTCGTAGAGACCGAAGAAGAAGGTCTTGTCATGGCCTTTGTAGAGGCCGGGGATGGACAGGGGACCGCCGGCGGAGACGCCGAACTGGTTGCGGCGGAAGGAGGGCTTCTTCAGGCCGTAGAAGTTGTTGAAGTAGGAGTTGGCGTCGAGCTTGTCGTTGCGCAGGAACTCAAAGGCGGATCCGTGAAGGTTATTGGTTCCGGACTTGGTGGTGACGTTGATGACGTTGCCGGTGCTGAAGCCGTACTGCGCGGTGAAGGAGTTGGTCTGGATCTTGAACTGGTCGACGCTATCCACGGAGGGGACGTAGACGACCGCGCCCCAGTCCGAGGCGGTGTCCCAGATGCCGTCGAGAAGGAAGGCGGTGGTTCCAAAGAAGCCGCCGCCAAAGTTGAGGAAGGAGATGTCCTGGTCGGCGGTGCCCTGGGTTCCGCCGCCGTTGAGTCTCTGCTGCTCCGCCGAGTTCTGGACGGAGGAGTTGAGGGTGGCGAGACCGTAGACGTTGCGGAGGTTGAGGGGGAGCTCCACGACCTGCTTGGAGGAGATATCGGCGGAAAGGTTGGCGTTATCCAGATTGAGCAGCGGGGCTTCGCTGGTGACCGAGATCTCCTGGTTCCCCGCGCCGACCGAGAGGCTGACGGCCTGGGTCGCGGTCTGTCCGGCTGCGAGGACGATTCCCTGCTGCTGGAAGGAGCGAAAGCCGGGCGCGTCGACCTTGAGAGTGTAGGTGGAGGGCGGAAGGAGCCGAAAGCTGTAGCTGCCGCTGTCGGTGGTAGGAAAGGTGCGGGTTACGCCGTTCTCGGTTCCGGTGAGGGTGACGAGCGCGCCGGGAACGACGGCTCCGGAGGGATCGGTAATGGTGCCGGTCAGGGTGGAGCTGGAGGTCTGGTCCTGCGCGAACACGGAGACTCCGCCAAACAGAGCCGCGAGCAGGGACGCTGCGAGTAGACGGATGCGGAAGGCTTTGATCGACACTGGGGGATCTCCCTTAGAGATGACTGGGCGAGACCCCTGACCTTGCGGGCGCCGGAGCAGCCGTTGGCCTGAGGTAGGTACCGCCGCTGCACATCAGGCAAGCTTGGAAGCGGGGCTGTCAACAGAGGTTACGGTAGGTATCCTCGGAATCCGGCGGATTCCGGGACGGAAAGGCACGTATTGGGAGGGGTATACTACCCCGATCCGGGAAGGCTCCGGGACTTAGGTTGTGAGCTATGCAGACAGCAGAGAGGGTTCCGGATGAGACTCCACTCCGGCCTTCGCCGGACGGGGTTTCAGCTTCGGCGGTGCACCTTGCGCTCGAGGCGATTGTGGCGAGTCAGCCATTTCGCACCAGCAGGCAGTGTCAGAACATGCTTCGTTACATTGTCGACCACTCCCTTCGCGGGGACGATATGGCTCTGCGCGAACGGATGCTGGGGGTGGAGGTCTTTGGCCGGGCGGCGGACTACGACACAAGCGAAGACCCCGTGGTCAGGATGCGCGCCGCCGACGTGCGCAAGCGGCTGGCGCAGTTCTACCAGTCGCTGGATGCGGAGGCCTCGGCGCTGCACATTGAACTGAAGCCAGGCTCGTACCGGGCCACCTTTCAGTATGGTCGATCGCAACAGAGTTCCACTTCGGTTGCGGAACGGACGCCGGTTCCCTCGTTGAGCGCCGTGAAGGATCCGCCCGGCGCCATGGAGACAGCCGAGCGAGAACCGGCCGCTGCGCGGCGACGAATCTCGCTCGGCTTGCACCCCTGGCGCGTGTTGCTTGCCCTGGGCGTACTGGCGGGGCTTGCGGTGTTGCTTTGGCGTTCGGAAGCACCTCGCTGGGCTTCGCCGCAAAAGCGTTTCTGGGCTCCGTTGACTGCCAGCACGAAGCCAGTTCTGCTTTACCTTGGATCGAACGTGGCGTATCGGTTTACGCCCGAGTTCCAAACGCGCTACCAAAGGGAGCACGGTCTGACGCAGAATGGACCTGAGTTCTTTATTGATCTGCCTCCAAACGGCACCGTGCAAACCAGCGATCTGGTACCTGTTCCCAGCACCTTTGTGACGGTGGGCGATCTGGCTGCCAGCACGCAGATTGTCTCGCTGCTGAACGGATGGGGCAAGCCATTCGTGCTGCGCTCGGCCGATGATCTTTCGATCGGCGATCTCCGCAATACACCGGCGGTGCTGATCGGGGGCTTCAATAATCGATGGACGCTCGAGACGACGGAGGGTCTGCCCTTTTCGTTTCGTGCCGGGACGGAGATCCGGGATCGGGATCGGCCGGATCGTGTGTGGACGATCGGGCAGGACGGACCTGGCCAGACCCGGGAGGACTACGCTTTGATCTCGCGCCTGTGGCAGGCGAAGACGGGCGGCCCCGCCATTACTGTGAGCGGGATCGGATCGTATGGGACGGAGGCGGCAGCGGAGTTCGTCACGAGCGAGGAAAAGATGAGTGCGATGCTCAAGGATGCTCCGGCGGGTTGGGAGCGGAAGAACTTCCAGGCGGTGCTTCGCATTCGGGTTGTGGCGTATGCTCCCGTTGCGGTTGAGGTCGTGACGACGGCGTGGTGGTAGCTCCTCCGGGCGACGTTTGTTCTGAAGCTTTGCCCTGAAGGGCGACGCGAGGTTTGGTGGGAGGAGATCTGGCAGAGGGCGTCCTTCCGACAATCTCGATATGCTGAGAGGATGAGGTTCGTCCGCACACTGCGAAGGCTGTCGCGACGCCGGCGCCACCAGACGACGATGAAGCCGTCGCGTTCCTGGGAGCAGCTCCAGGCGTTGACCTCGAGCTTTTGCGACGCGACGACCCTGAGCACACGGACACGCCGGGCGATGCAGCTGTTCCGCGCGATCTGGGGGCACTCGGGAGAGCAGCGCTTCGAGGTTCGGCTACTTCGGTGGATCCGGCTGATGGAGCAGGACCGGGCGCTACTCGAGCGCTTTCAGCAGAGCTGGGACCTGATGCTGGCGGAGTTGGATTCGGTGTCGCTCCTGGCGGAGACCGGACTTCCCGGCCACCACGCGCTTTCGGCTGAGGTGGTGCGCCGCGTGTGTCAGCGCCTGTTGCCATCGGCGCGGGAGGAGTGCGATACAAACCGCCTGCTGGCGGGGATGTTTCCATCGCCCAGGGCGGTTGGGCGCTTTCTGGCGCAGCCCGCGTACGTCTTTGAGCGGCTGATGCGGATCTTCGCGCCGGCTGACGGGTCGGCCTCGGCGCGGCGGCTGCGCGGAGATCTGGAGCAGGCCCTGCGCCTGATGGCGGCACGGGTGGCCGGACGGGGTGCAAGCTCTGCCATACGGCAGCGGGGCAGCGTGCACCGGGTGGAGGCGTCGCCGTTCTACCTGCTGGTGTTTGCGACCGAGGGACTGGTGCGTGCGCAGACGACCGCCTCCCTGCTCTCGCAATACGCTGTGTGGCAAGGAGCCGTGCAGCGGTGCGGGGAGGAGTTGGAGCAGATCCATGTCCACATGGAAGACGCGGGCGTGAGTTCAGCCCTGGTCTACGATTTGCGAAGCATCGAGGCGACGATGGAGCGCATGCAGATGCTGGCGGCGGTGTACGCGGGACGATCGGCCGAGATCCCGGCGCTGCCGCATCAACTCGGACACAAGCCGACGCGGCGGTTGCTGGAGACGATTCTTCGGGGCCGTCTGGACGATCTGCGGCTGCGCTTTCTGGTTCGGCAGAACCTGAATCTGCTGGCGCGGAAGACCGTGGAGCGTACCGGGCACGGAGGCGAGCACTATATCGCGCATAACGGCGCGGACTACTGGCGCATGTGGCGAGCGGCAGCCGGTGGGGGTGTGCTGACGGTGTTTACCGCGGCGATCAAGATGAAGCTGATCGAGAGCCATTTTCCGCTGGCGATCGAGGGCTTTCTGATCGGAACCGACTATGCGGTGAGCTTTGTGCTGCTGCAGATCTTCGGGTTTGCGCTGGCAACGAAGCAGCCATCGATGACGGCGGCGACGCTGGCCGGCATTGTGCGGGAGAGCCGCGGTGTAGAGCGGTGGAGCAAGATCTCCGAGTTTGCGGCCGATATTTCGAGAACCCAGCTGGCGGCTGCGTTCTCGAATGTGATCGCGGTGTGTGCTGGCGCGGTTTTGTTTGAGAAGCTCTGGACCTCCATGTTCAAGACGCATTACCTGGACGTCCAGAGCGCGCAGCATGTTTACCAGACGCTGCATCCATTCACTTCGGGTACGGCGCTGTTTGCGGCGTTCACGGGCGTCCTGCTGTGGATGGCAGCAGTGGTTGGCGGGTGGTTCGAGAACTTCGCGGTGTACCACCGGATTCCCGAGGCGATCGCGCAACATCCGATGGGAGCCCGTGTGGGAGGTCGGTCCATGCAGCGGATGGCGGACTGGCTGGAGCGCAATGCGGCGAGCTGGAGTACGAGCATCGTGCTGGGCTACCTGCTGGGGTTCTCGCCGGTGGTTGCCCGCTTCTTCGGGGTGCCGCTGGATGTCCGGCATGTGACGCTGAGCACGGGAACTCTGGCCCTGGCCGCGGCGCGTTTCGGCACGAGCTCCTTTGGGCATGGGTGGATGTACTCCGCGATCGCGGGGATCGCTATCACGTTTGTGTTGAACCTGAGCGTCAGCTTTCTGATCGCGTCCGTGGTCGCGCTGCGCGCCTACGATGTTCCCCGGCGGGAGCAGATCCGTATCCTGCGGTTCCTTGCGGGAGAGGTGGTGAGGTCTCCGCTTTCGTTTGTGTTTCCGATCCGAAGAGATGCCCTGTCGATCACGCCAAAGGTGGACGAGGCGGACGGCGGCGATATGGGATCGCAGCAGCGGGCCGGATAGCGCGTCGACACCGATAGCACGTCGACGCCGCTGCCAGTCCATGCAGGTTACAAGTTGTTGGGACTGCCGGGACCGGTGTGGAGGAACTTGTGGAGCTTGACGGAGGGAAAGACTCTGCGGACCCTTGGCGATCTCGTGTTGAAGTAGTCCAGTGTCTCCCGGAACTCGGCTGCGCGTGCACCGCTGTTGTACTCGGGATCACCGATAACCAGCACGGACCGTGCCCGGAGCAGAAGCTCACCGGCAACCTCCGCGATGACGCCGTCCTTCTTGTCGATGTGGTCGAGGCCCTTGAGCCAATCGTTCGAGCGCAGGAGGAAAGGGTGCGAGTACAGGCCAAGGAGGCAACGGGCCATGGGCGACGCGGGAAGGTGGTCCCAGGCCACATGACCGTTGACGGCTTCGACGCTTCGGCGGAAGCCAGGAAAGATGACACTGGTGTCGTGGATGAGGAAACAGAAGTCGAAGTTCCAGCGCAGCGGAGCTTCGTAGAGCGCGCTCCACTCCCACGCGTCGTGGGTGCTGAAGGCGTAGTCGACGCCGTCTACCGTGCTGTTGGAATCGGTGGAGCAGCCGTTTACGACGACTTTGATCCGGTGCGGCTCGATGCCTTCGGCGAGCATCTGCTCCAACAGCACGGGGACGGTACGCTCGTAGAAGCGGAGGCAGGTTGCGACGAGGTAGACGATGACCGTCTTGCTGGGCAAAGGCGTTTGGGGGATGAGACAAAGTCTCTGCGCCGAGTAGATCAGCTCGGGTTCATCGCAGAAGTAGCCGATGGGAATATCGCCCATGGACTGCGTCCAGGTTGAGCTGGGGATCCAGTTGTTGAGGGCAGTGATGAACGCAAACGCCTTGTCGCCGCTGACTGGACCGTAGGTGTAGGGCGTCCAACTGCCTTCGTTCTGGTGACCGTAGCCTGTGATCCTGCCCTCGGGCTGGAGGGTGATGACGCTGATGGGTTCGATCAGCAGACCCTCCCGGATGGTCTTCATGCGGCCGAACAGGTGAGGTTTGCCGACCAGGCGATCCATGTCGATGCCGTCGGTGGCAGAGGGTATGGCTTTGAGCGGCACGGGGTCGGCTTTCCGGCTCAGGCCATTTCGGGTTCCCTTGTTCCGTAGCGACTCAGCTCCGGCGTCGTTTCTCTCTGTGGTGTGTTTCATTTCTTCGGTTGGACTCCACTTTGTAGCATAGGCTATGGCGCTGTTGCGGGGACGCCCTCGAACCGCCGCTGAAGCCGGCGCGCGTTGCAGGTTCAGGAGGCGGAAGGAGGCACGGTGAGCCGCTCGGGTTGCCGCCACCATCCAGCCTCGGCGGCACTTGCGCGGATAGGACTTCCCGCAGCCAGCTGTTGGGCGAGCCGTGCGACGGCAGTGAACTTTGGCGAGCCGTCCGACAGATCAAAGACGCCGGGCTCATACGCTCCGGTGTCCCTGGTGCAGAGATGACACCAGTCGTAGGAGCCGAGCAGGGCCCAAACGGTGACCGCTCGAACGTCCACACCCGAGGCCTTTGCGACCTCGGCCTCCTTCCACATCTCCGCGAGCCAGCGCTCCTGTTCGACGACCTCGCAGCCGAGGTGCGCTTCGGTGATGGCGACGGGAAGGCGGTAGCGATCCCAAGCCTGCCTGAGGACCGAACCCACGCCGCCGATGCCTTCCGCGCGCACCCGCACGGCTTCGACGTCGACGAGTGGCTCGGCGCCGGTGTCTCCACCGGAGGGAAAGGGGTAGAGGTTCACGCGATCGTCGAGAAATCGATCGCTGGTGACGTAGTAGTTCAGACCGAGGATCGAAGGGGGGGACGGGTTTTCGGAAAACCAGAGGATCTCCCCCTCGCTCAGGCCGTGGTCGAGCAGGAACGGAAAGAGGGGATGATCCCTTGTAAGCAGGCCACAGAGAAGATCCGTACCCAGCCATCTCCGGTGCTCGCGTTCCCTTCGGAAGGCTTCGAGCGCCGACCTCGAAAAGGTGGCGCCCCCGTCCTCGGTGTGGATCAGCCGAGCCTCCGGCTGTACCGTGCGGATTGCCTGCATGGCCAGCACAATCCCTTTCAACTCATGGAACAGCGCGCGAACGTAGCTACGCATGCTTTTATGGTGGGGATACCAGTAGCCGTAAAGACAGGAAAAGCGCGCCGTCGTCTGCGGCTCGTTGACCGGTGTGTAGTCGAGCACATGGGGATAGCGCTGTGCGACCTGAAGAGCGAAGGCCGCGAGTTTTTCGGGAAACGCGGGATCGAGAAGATCGGTCGAAGGAGGTCCGCTGCCATGATGGAGCAGGCCAACGATGGGTCGGAGGTTCAGGTCCTTCATGCCTGCCAGGAGGCGATCCCAGGGCTCCCAATCAAGAGTGGCGGCGAAGCGCTCCCAGAGCAGCCCGGTGCGAAGGGCCCGGAGCCCGAGATCCGCGAACAGTTTCAGATCGGAGATGGTGCGCTGGCGATGTCCGGAGCGGTCAAGCTGGTCGAAAAAGGTGTCGTGGACCCGATTGATGGTGCACTCGACACCGCCCCAGAGTTCCAACGGTGATTGTGGATTCCTCACGTGTGTCCCTTTATACAGTCCGCCCCCCGGACGGATTGGTGGGAGAGGTCTGGGTTACGAGGGTATGGATCGATGAAACGCTGTCACCCGATGTACTTGGACCGGAAAGTGGGTCGCGCGGGTTGTTCCGGTTTCTTCTTTAGGCAGGCCGGTGGGCCGCGGCAACCGCGAGTTCCTCCAAACCATCGTCAACGCATACTTTAAGGGTACCACCCAGAGCGGGATCTTCGGTCTTGTCGGCGAGAAGGATGGGAGCGGCCAGGCTTGAGGGGTAGATTTTGCACCTTCCCGGCGGCGTGAGGTCTGGATCGGACCGGCGCGCGTGTATTCGACGATTCAGCACGGGGAAGCATCGGGCTGACAGCAGGGCGGCATCTCCAATAGAGATCCTGTGGAGGATGCCATCAGAATCGCTAGCTGGAATGTGAACTCCGTCCGGGCGCGCCTCGAGCATGTCACGGCCTGGTTAAAGAAGAACCAACCGGATGCGCTTCTGCTGCAGGAGTTGAAGGGAACGGACTTTCCGGCCGACATCTTCCAAGCTCTGGGGTATGAGAGTGCGGTGGTGACGCAGAAGGCGTACAACGGCGTCGCCGTGCTGTCGCGCCATCCCGTCCAGACGATCAGGACGACCCTGGCCGGAGATGAGCAGGACAGCCATGCACGGTTTCTCGAGGTCGTGATCGGAGGCACACGGATGGTGAACGTCTATCTTCCGAACGGCAATCCGGTTGGGACGGACAAGTTCAGTTACAAACTGGCCTGGATGGACCGGCTTACGCGGCAGATGGAGACATGGCTCGAGGACCGAACGCCGACGCTGATTGGAGGAGACTTCAATGTGATCCCGGAGGAGATCGACTGCCACAAACCGGCATCGTGGGTGAAAGATGCCCTGTTTCAACCCGAGGTGCGTGCGCGGTACCGGGCAATGCTGAACCTGGGGTATGTGGATGCGTTTCGGGCGCTGCATCCGGGGCAGCTCGGGCAGTTCACCTTTTGGGACTACTTCAGGCAATCCTTCGAGCACAATCGCGGGATCCGGATCGACCATTTCCTGCTATCGCCGCCTCTGACGGGGGCGCTTCGCTCTTGCGAGATCGATGCGGCACCGCGAGCGCAGGCCAAGCCTTCGGATCACACGCCGATTCTTGTGGATTTGGATATCTGACGATCAATAAACGACCGCTCGAGGAGCGTGAGGGAACGATGTTGGGCGAGCCAAGGTCTAGTACAAGAGGAGGAGGGGAGGGCCAAAGGACCGATCCATGCACCAGTGACACCCCGTCAGGATAACCGTCAAGAGGAGGGCAACATCTACTTCAGACAAGCAGCCAGTAAGCGGATCATCTTCGGACTCCAGCCCGGAACTTACCATAACCGGCCTAAATAAAAAACTTTACCCGTAAGCCCTTTCAATCGAAAACTTAGGGAAACGGGTCCACACCTAACCCACCTATTTGGAAGATTTTAGATTTTTAGGGGAGGAGGTACTACCGAGCCCGCGCAATCGGCTTCTTCTCGCGCGGCATCACCGCAACCTGCGCCGACTTCCTCACTCCGGACTTCTCATCCATCCACGAGTCCAGAAGGCTCTTCCGGAAGCGCCACCGGTTCCCCAGCTTGAATGCTGGCACAAAGCCCTGGGAAGCATAGCGATACAGGGTGTCCCCGCTAATACCGAGGTACTCCGAAGCCTGGCGAATATCCAGTACCTCCCGCAACATACCCTGCGCAGCGCCGGCCATGATCTCTCCTCAGGTAGGTGGACGTAGCCTGCGCCGCGTCCACCATCCTTTTACCCCGTTTCTGGAAAGGAAACAACAACAATCACACCAGTTGCCCTTGACGCAAGGGCTGCAGCCCCTCGATCAGCGACAAGAGATCCTCGCTCACCGTGCGCGTCTTCGCAATGGCATCAGCGATCGGGATGTCAGAGATCTCCGTCCCGCGCAGCACCACCAACCGCCCGAACCGCCCCGCATGCACCAGGTCGATCGCCGCCGAACCGTACCGCGTCGCCAGCATCCGGTCATACGCCGTCGGCGTCCCGCCCCGCTGCGTATGCCCCAGGTTCACGCTCCGTGTCTCGTACCCTGTGCGGCTCTCGATCTCCTCCGCCAGCACCTGCCCAATGCCGCTCAGCCGCACATGCCCGAACGAGTCGGTCGCCGTACCCACCGAGGTCTGCCTGGCGTCCGGCATCTTCGCCCCCTCCGCCACCACCACAATCGAAAACTTCTTCCCGTGCTCCCGCCGGTACGTGACCAAACGGCAAACCTCTTCAATGTCGATCGGCCGCTCGGGAACCAGAATCGCATCCGCACCGCCCGCAATCCCCGTCGTCAGCGCGATCCAACCCGCATCCCGGCCCATCACCTCAACCACAATCACCCGATTGTGCGCCTCCGCCGTCGAATGGAGCCTATCGACGGCCTCGGTTGCAATACTCACCGCCGTGTCAAACCCGAAGCAGGCATCCGTCCCACTCAGATCGTTGTCGATCGTCTTCGGCACACCCACACACTGCACGCCACGCTCCGACAACGCGAGGCTGATCGACTGCGTATCATCTCCACCCATCGCGATCAGAGCATCCAGCCGATGCTTCGCGATCACCTCCGCACAACGGTCCAAGCCTCCCTCGATCTTCTTCACGTTGGTCCGAGAAGACCGTAGGATCGTTCCGCCGCGGTGAAGGATTCCTGAAGTGGTCTCAAGGTCGAGCGGCATCGTCGCGTCGTCAAGCACGCCCCTCCACCCCTCCGTAAAGCCCACGAACTCGTCCCCAAAGTGCAGGATGCCCTTGCGTACTGCCGCTCTGATAACCGCATTCAATCCCGGGCAGTCTCCCCCACCCGTCAGCATTCCAACACGCATTCTCCAACTCCTCCGTTTGAAAGAAATGATACGCTTTTCCGCGATGAGCTCTTGTAACCGAAGATGCTCCTGCATCAGCACGGTGAAAGGCAGCCAGCGACTCTTCCAAGCAAAGTGGCGAGTCTGCTATTTAGGTTAATTTCAGGCCCGTGCACTAGCTTCATCGGCGTAAAAGCTGGCAATCTCCTGAGCATATTTGCTTTCGATTACGCGACGTTTTAGTTTCATGCTCGGTGTTAACTCTCCTTGCTCCACCGTCCAATCATCTGCAACCAGCCGAAAGCGCTTCAAACTCTCGTATTTTGCGAGTTGAAGGTTTACTTGGTTGACGATCTCCTGATACTTCTCTACGACACGTGAGTTCTCGATTAGGGAAATTCGACCTGCTGAAACGATGTTGTGAGCCTTCGCCCACTGCTCTAAAACGGCGAAGTTTGGAGATATTAGGACACACACGAACTTATGTTTATCCCCGACGATGGCGGCTTGTGCAACAAGGCTACTCGCCTTCAATCTATTCTCAATAGGCTGTGGCGCGATCAACTTCCCGCCACTCGTCTTGAGAAGTTCCTTCTTCCGGTCAGTGATAAAAAGAAAGTTCTGGTCGTCGACTTTGCCAACGTCTCCTGTCTTGAACCAAGCATCTTCGGTGAACGCCTCCGATGTCTCCTTCTCTTTTTTCCAGTAGCCATGAAAGACAGCCGGACCCCGCACCTCTAGCTCCCCATCCGCGGCGAAACGCACGTCTACATTCGGAAGCGGCTTTCCAACACTGCCAATTTTATGAGCATCCGGATAGTTGACAGCGATCACCGGAGAGGTCTCGGTAAGACCATAACCTTCGAAGATACGAATGCCGACATCAGCAAACCAACCCGCGGTATCCATGCCGAGCGGTGCACCGCCAGAGTTGAATACCTTTACGTGACCTCCGAAGGCCTCCCTGATTTTAGAAAAGACCAACTTATTCGCTACTCTCCACGCGATGGATGTGGGGATTCGTCCGGCAAGAACTGTGTTGCGGTACTTGCGTCCTGTCGAAAGAGCACCGGCGAGCAGTTTACTTTTGAGAGCTGAATTGGAGGACCTCGCTTCGACGACTTGTCGAATCTTCTCGTATACGCGTGGAACGGCTACGAAAATTGTCGGTTGAACCGCTTTTATCGCGTCCGGCAAGAGGTCAAAACGGGGACAGTATGCCAACTTGGCTCCGTGGCACATCAAGGCGTAGTCGACGTGCCGCGCCGTGATGTGTGAGAGAGGCAAGAAAGAGATGCTGGTGTCTTGATCGGTGAAGCCCAACTTCCCCGTCGAAACGTTGATGTTGCTCGTGAGATTGCCATGGGTGAGCATGACACCTTTCGATTCCCCGGTTGTTCCCGAGGTGTAGATGATTGTTGCCAAGTCATCGGGTGCCAGAGACCCGAGAAGAGCTTCAAAAGCTTGATCTGGCTGCTCCATACTGCTTGACATTGCCAGCAAGCTCTTCAAGTTTTCTACCCCCTCGAACTCGTGGTCGTCCATTAGCACGACGTGCTCAAGTGAAGGTATCTCTCCAGCGGCCAATAGCTTTTGGTACTGCTCTGCAGTCGAGAGAATTGCGACCTTCGCTCCGGAATCACGCAACATGTAACCCACCTGATCCGGAGTCAGAGTCGCATACAAGGGAACGTCTACTCCCCCGAGAGCAAGTATTGCAAAATCAGAGACCGGCCATTCCCAGCGATTCTCAGAAAGAATTGCGACTCGATCCCCTTTTCGAAGCTCCCATCCTTGGAGCACAGAAGTAAGCGCTCTCACTTTCCCGTAGAGTTCCTTGGAGGTGATTGACTGCCACACGTCGCCGTTCTGCCACAGCATAACCTCGTGAGGTCCGCGCTTGGTCGCATACGCGAACACATCGTTCATTGTCTTCAGGTCAAACATTGCGCATCCCCGTCGTAATTCCATTTAAGAGCACATCAACCACTTGCGTCGCGGTCGTCCGCGCGTCATACATTCGCCCCGTAAAGACAGCGGAGCTGAGAAGCTCGTCGATGGCACCGAACATGCAGTGCGCCACCACGCCATCCGAAACATCTTGCCGGAAGACGCCTATTTGCTGCCCTCTTCGAATGACTTCCCTCACGAGCTGGATGTACCTGACGAGATGATGATGGGAGAACTCAGCGATAAAGCGAGCGCTCTGGCGCATCTCTGTTTGCATAATGATAGCCATACTGCGATTCACGGAGTTGCTCTCCAGATGAACGCGAGCGATGTATTCCAGCTGTTCTCGCGGATCAGTCCGTGTCCGGAACTCTTCTTCCACCTGATGATGGAAGCGGTCGAAGACTGAATCGATCGCGGTGCGAAGGACGTCATCCTTGCTCTTGAAATACAAATAGATCGTTCCATCAGCAACGCCCGCTCGTGCTGCGATGGCGCTGACCGGAGATCCAAAGTACCCGTTTTCCGCAATGACTTCAACAGCTGCATCGAGGATGCGCTGGTATTTGTCTCCGCCGCCAGACGAAGGTACCGATCCCGCAGGACGTCGTGCACCTTCTCCGTCACTGCCCCCTCTGCGCTTCAGTACAGCCCCTTGCCGGAAACGTCCAGTGCCGACACTGTAAAGAATCTATCTTCATTTGCCAAGGCGTTTCGCTGATGAGCTGTTTGGCATCTCCCAACAGCGGGTTTCTCCGAAGTGAATTGACCGTTATGTCAGCTCTGTGACTTGGGGATGAGAAACACGAAAGACTCTGCTGCGCTCGACCAACCCCGTAACAACTCGTGCGCCAGGCTGCTTGATGTCTCTGTAGCGTGTGCTTCGATCATGCTCTTCAAGGTTGTCTGCTCCTCTAGAGCAACATCTCCGAACCGGACGGCTGTAACGAAATCAGGATGGAATCGACCATCCGTCACAAACGAGCTTTCCTCATCACGAACCCAGGCGTGACCCCCGGTCATTCCCGCGCCGAAGTTAGAACCTACCGTCCCGAGGATGATGACCGTTCCTCCGGTCATGTACTCACAGGCGTGGTCCCCGGCTCCTTCGATGACAGCCTGGGCACCCGAGTTTCGTACGGCGAATCGCTCGCCTGCGCGACCTGCGGCGTACAGGTATCCGGAAGTCGCACCATATAGAGCGACGTTGCCTAGGATCACGTGGCGGCTGCTCTCCCGCGCGGCCCTGCCAACAGCTCGAAGCACCAGCTTTCCACCCGAGAGCCCCTTTCCGACAAAATCGTTGGCGCAACCATCAAGGATCAGCCTCATACCTTCTACGGCGAACGCACCGAAGGATTGCCCAGCTGTTCCTCTCAGGTTGATCGTGATGTCGGATGGCGAGAAGCTCTGCGCACGCCTGACAGCCAGCTCTCCAGCGAGACGAGCACCGACAGCGCGATCCTTGTTCGCGATGCAAGACGTCACTTCGAAGGGAACACCTGCATCAACTGCGGCCAGTACAGGCGCTACCCAGGACTCATCCAAGGCCGGTTCACCCTGCGGCTGATTGTTCTTCCGACCCTGCCAGGAGGCAGGCCCGGTCTGCTCGCGATCAAGCATCGCCTCCAAATCCAGGCTCCCGTCGAAGCGAACCTGCTCCAGTAGATCCGTTCTTCCAATTGCCGCTTCAATGGTGTTGAAGCCATACCGGGCCAGCAAGGTGCGAAGTTCGTTGGCCAGCTGTGTGAAGAAGGCTACTATGTGTTCGGGTCGGCCGCGGAACTTGGCCCGAAGTTCTGGCTTCTGAGTCGCGATTCCCGTGGGGCATGTATTGAGATGACACTGACGTGCCATGTCACATCCGATCGCTACAAGTACGGCAGTTCCAAAGGCGTACTCATCCGCACCCAGGAGGGCTGCAATAAATATATCGCGCGCCGTGGCGAGACCCCCGTCCGTGCGTAACCGCACCCTGCCCCGCATACCGTTCCTGCGAAGCACCTGCTGTGCTTCAGCCAAACCAAGCTCCCAGGGATTGCCCGCATATTTTATGCTCGAGAGCGCTGCGGCTCCCGTTCCGCCCGTGTTCCCGGCGATCACGATGAAGTCCGCATAAGCCTTTGCGACACCGGCCGCAACGGTGCCAACACCACAACTCGATACCAGCTTCACGCCAACTGCCGCGGCCGGATTGACCCGCTTCAAGTCGTAAATGAGTTGTGCAAGATCCTCGATGGAGTAAATGTCGTGGTGTGGTGGCGGAGAGATCAGAGTGACACCCGGCTGCGCATGGCGTAATCGCGCGATCAGGCCACTTACCTTGTATCCGGGAAGCTGACCACCCTCGCCCGGCTTCGCGCCTTGAGCGACCTTGATCTCGATCTCTTCTGCATGGGCAAGGTACTCCGCAGTCACGCCGAAGCGCCCGGAGGCAACCTGTTTAATCTTGTTATTAAGTGAGGTCTGGACCTCTATGGTTTGTACCGGAGCTTCCGCAACGGTTGTCCCACCACCGGAGCGATCCGACCGCATAGCTTGCAGTGCTTTTACAAGGGGGTTAGTCCCTGATCGGTAGACGATGGAGTCCTCTCCGCCTTCGCCAGTGTTAGAGCGACCTCCGAGCAGGTTCATCGCCGCCGTGATTGTCTGGTGGGCCTCAGGACTCAAAGAGCCAAGCGACATCGCACTCGCGACAAAACGGCTGCATAAGCACGATGCTGATTCAACCTCCTCGACCGGTATTTCGTCTGCTGCCGAACGAATTTCGAGGAGATCACGTAAAGTCGCAGCGTCACGCCGTTCCGAATCGTCCGTGTAAACGCGGAAACTCTCCGCCTGGTTAATCGAGAGGGGGACACCTCGGGCACTACCAACGACTGACTGGAGCGCCTTCACCGTCGACGGTTGCCACAGGTGCGGCTCGGCCAACTCGGTTTTGCGAAAGCGAACCCAGCCATAATCGGGGAGCTCTGCCGCATGATTGTCTGTGGAGGGGCCCCAACTCTGCCGCAGGCGCCTCTCCACCTCGGCAAATCCAATACCGGACAAAGGCGCAGGTGTTCCAGGAAAGCATCGATCGACAATGCTTCTGTGCAGTCCAAGGCTATCGAACAGATGGGCTCCCCGGTAGCTGTCAACGACGGAGATTCCCATTTTTGACATGACTTTTGCAAGCCCCGCATCCAGGGCTTTCAACATCTTTGCCTCGCTCAGGTCGGGATCCACTGGATTGGACAGCCTGGCGGTCTCAAGCGCCAACCACGGACACACGACACCGGCTCCGTAGCCAATCAGGACTGCAGCATGGTGGATGTCACGGCAGTCTCCCGCTTCCACAGCTAGCCCTGTTAGCGTCCGCAAGCTGGCGGCCACCAAGGCCTGGTGCACTGCTCCGGTGGCCATCGCCATCGGTACGGGTACCTGATCCGCACTCGCGAGCCGATCGGAAAGGAGAAGTATCTTCGCCCCAGTTCGAACGAGCTCGATCGCCCGTGAGCACAGGCCGTTAAGAGCTTCCTCGAGCGATGTGCCTTCAGCAAAGGTGCAGTTAAGTTCAGCAAAGGCCAGATCTTCGGCGAGTGGGTAGAGGCCTCTACGCAGAGCCTCGACTTGGCCGAGTTGCAGGAACGGGGATGGAAGTGAAAGACCCGGAAGTGGCGCATCCTTGTCGAGAAGATGGGGCCACGGGCCGAGTCGGGTGTGCAGTGATACGACACATGCCTCCCGTAGTGGATCGATCGCAGGGTTTGTTACCTGCGCGAATCTTTGTCGGAAGTAGGCGTACACAGGCCTGGGTGCCCTCGCTAGAAAGGCTAGCGGTGTGTCGTCGCCCATGGACCACACGGAGTCTTTCCCGTCCTTCGCCATCGGTTGAAGGATCATGTTCACGTCTTCGCGGGTATAGCCAAATCCCTTCTGCTTTGAAAGGATTTCCTCCCGCGATGGTTCCGTACGGTCCGGCACGGCAGGGAGAGGCGATTCCTCTAAGAAACGTGCGTACCCCGCATTTGCATCGAAGAGCTTCCATAGATCCGCATCTTCCGAGATTGCCTTCGACTCCAGATCGACCAAAAGCATCTGCCCAGGCCCAAGCCTGCCGCTGTGAACAATCTCCTCTGGATCAATATCGACCAGGCCTGCTTCCGATCCTGCGACGACCAAACCGCCCGCTGTGATGACAAACCGGCAAGGACGTAGACCGTTGCGATCCAGCGCTGCACCAACCACGCTTCCATCGCTAAAGGAGATTGCGGCGGGTCCGTCCCACGGCTCAGCGCAATCCAGATGATACCGAAGGAAGGGAGAATCTGGTCTTTGTTCCAAAGGCGGTGGAAGCAGCATGCGTACAGCCTCTGGAAGTGTTCTTCCGTTTCTGGAAATCAGCTCAATCGTTTCGTCTAAGCTCGTCGAATCGGTTCCTCCCACCGTCAGTATCGGTTTGCACTCCACCGGCAACGTCGCTTCCCGTGCCGCCATACGAGCTCTGTTCCCCCAAACCGTGTTGATCTCCCCATTGTGCGCGAGCGATCGCCCTGGTTGCGCTCTGTGCCAGGCTGGAAGTGTATTGGTTGCATACCTCTGATGAAAGATCGCGAAGTTCGTCACATAGTCTGGCGAGTTGAGGTCGGGGTAGAAACTGGGCAACAACGACCCCGAGCACATCGCCTTGTAGACGAGGGTCTTGGTGGAAAGGGAACAGATGTATCCAGTCGTTTCCTGACGCTGGTGCATCTGTTCGAACTGCTTTCGCGCGAGGTAGAGTCGTCTCTCACGAGTAGTCGATTCGCTCTCGCGACGGTCGCTGATCAGCACCTGGAGGATTCTAGGCATGGTGCTCAAGGCGATCTCACCCAGAACCTCGACTCGGACTGGCACATCTCTCCAGCACAAAGGCGCAAAGTCGTGAGCCAAGAGGCACCGCTCCAAAGCGGCTTCGGCCCGCTGCTCTTGGGGAGGCAGGAATAGCATTCCAACGCCAAGCATCTGACCCGACGCGAGACGCTGACCGGTTATTTTCTCAAGCTCGACCGCGAAGAAGGAGCGAGGAATCCCGGTCATCACACCTACGCCGTCACTACTCTTGCCATCTGCCGCTGTCGCGCCTCGATGGGCGAGTCTGCTCAACGCGACCAGGGTAGAGCGTAGTAGCTCATGCGAAGCTGCTTCTGGCGAGACCGACGCGACAAAGCCTACGCCGCAGGAGTCGTGGTCGAACCGCTCGTCGACGAGCGTCTTCCGAGCCGCGGATAGTCCGGGGTTCTCCCCGATTCCAAGCGATATCAAGCGTGGGTCCATAGGTCACTATACTGTTCAACCGGCCACTATTAACACGGTCTGCATCAGTCAGCAGTGAGTATTTATACGTTTGAATGTATATTTATACTAACCATGGCGCGGGTTCCCGTCCGTAATTTCTTTCCTCCGAAGGAACAGAAGCTTGAAGCAGCAACGACATTTGGCGATTCGAGATCTGTTGTCAATCGCTCCCATTGCCAGCCAGGAGGATCTCCGAAGAAAGCTTGGCACGCGCGGATTTCACGTCACCCAGGCCACACTATCGCGAGACATCCGTGAACTGCAACTTGTTAAGGGCTCCTCAGGTTATCTTCTGCCTGGGTCTGGCGATGCGGAGGAAGACGAAGGTCCAGGTATTCGGCAGGTCTTGGAGGGCTTCGGCCTTGAGGTCCGACAGGCGTTGAACCTCCTGGTGCTTGTAACCGCCACGGGAAGCGCACAGCCGGTTGCTGCAAGTATTGACTACGAAGACTGGCCTGAGGTCGTCGGAACGATCGCGGGCGACGACACGGTTCTGATCATCTGTCCAGATGAGAAGCAGGGTGGAATCATCAAGTCTAGGATCGAGGGTTATCTTGGTTAGAATTCCGGACGAGAGCACGATGGCTCCTGGGCCAGTCATCTCATCGTCCCGCATCGAACCGCGGATCGCAGTGGCAGGCGTGGGCGGATACGCTGGAGGCGAGCTTGCACGGCTCTTAATGCGTCACCCCCGTGAAGCCGCACGGGAGGCGCTTTTTCTCGGACGCGGCGCCGAAGAGAGCGCTCCCGTTAGACTCTCCGAACTTCACCCTATGCTGACAGCGGATCCTTCGATCAAGGCCTTTCCATTTGACTGGAAGCTGTTGGAGCAAGAGCGTATCAATGTGCTCTTGCTCGCGACGCCGCACGAGACATCTCGTGCATTGGCTCCAAAGGCGCTCGAACGTGGTATGCGAGTGATTGACCTGAGCGGTGCCTGGAGGCTACGGGAGCCGGGAAATGCCTCGGTGTACAAACTTCATGATGAAGACCCCGTTAAGACCAAGGCGCTTCTGGAGGAAGCTGTATACGGTCTTCCCGAGCTGCATAGAGATGCGATTTTGAGTGCACGCTTGGTAGCCAACCCAGGTTGCTATGCGACATCGGTCATCTTGGCCCTGGCTCCACTCGTGCGTGCGGGTCTGCTTGATCTCGATCGCGGGATCGTCTGCGATGCAAAATCGGGTGTGAGCGGGGCAGGAAAGACTCCCACCGTCTCCACCCACTTCATGTACGCTGCCGACAACCTGTCTGCGTACTCCGTTTTCGGTCACCGGCACACCGGAGAGCTGCTGGAACAGCTCTGTCTTTCAGAGAAGCAGGTTCAGTTCACGCCACACCTCTTACCCATTCCACGCGGAATCCTTTCCACAATCTACTTCTGGTTAAAGCAGCCTTCTGAGGCGCCTGCTGTTGTAGACGACATGCGCAGTTTCTATCGTGGCTGCCCTTTCGTTCGTGTCAGGGAAGCGGGAACACTTCCGCAGATCCAGCATGTCGTCCATACCAACTTTTGCGATCTTGGCCTTGTTGTAGACAACGACGGAGATCGTGTCGTGCTGGTCGCCTGTCTCGATAACCTTCTCAAGGGCGCCGCGGGTCAGGCAGTTCAGAACCTAAATCTTATGTGCGGATGGAACGAGCCGGAGGGTCTGCTTTGAAGTTTGTCGTCAAACTCGGCGGAGCGACCATCGAGAACAAGGCACTTCTTCACGCGTGTGGACGAGCGATTGCTGAACTCGTTCGCGACGGCAATCTTGTGGCTGTGGTCCATGGAGGTGGCGCTCAACTCACACAAACTCTGGCGCAAATGGGGAAGACGAGTCAATTCATCTCGGGGCTGCGCGTCACCGATGCGGAAACGCGTGATGCCGCGTTGATGGTTCTCGCAGGCCGAGTGAACAAATCGCTTGTCGCTGCGATCGGATCGCACGGCCAAGCTGCGGTAGGTCTGTCCGGGGGTGACGGGCATGTCTTTCGCGCTCGGAAGAAAAGAAGTGTGCCCGACCTGGGGTTTGTAGGCGAGATCGCTGCGATGGACCCCCGCTGGCTAGAGGCAATCTGGACAATGAATGCTGTTCCGGTGATCTCCTCGATAGCTTTGGGATTTGACGGCGAGTACTACAACATCAACGCCGACGAGATGGCCGCGGCGTGCGCGATCGGTACCGGAGCGGAGAACCTCATTTTTCTCACAGACGTTCCGGGCGTCAAAGGAGCCGACGGAAATGTGATGCGGTGGCTTACTCTACCGCAGATCCCGGTTCTGGAGCAGCAACACGTCGTGTTCGGAGGTATGTTGCCGAAGCTTACCGCGTGCCGCGAAGCTCTCACACATGGTGTCAAACGCGTGCGTATCTTACCTGCGGAATCGGTCGGATCTCTTCCAGACCTCTGCACATCAAGGGTTACTCAAGGAACTGAGGTGATGGTCGCATGAAGTTCGAGACGGTTGAGGCTGCGGAACGCAAACTTCTAGTCCAGACATACGACCGGATCCCAAAGCTATTCGTGGGAGGGCACGGTGTCTACCTGCACGATGAGAATGGGCTCGAGTATCTCGATCTGCTCAGTGGCATCGGTGTCTCAGCGCTTGGCTACGGACATCCCGCAATCGAGTCGGCGATCGCCGACCAGAGTAAAAGACTTCTCCATACCTCCAATCTTTTCTACCACCCTGGGACCGCACATCTAGCGCTACAACTCTCGGTGATAAGCGGCCTCGATCGAGTCTTTCTCTGCAACAGCGGGACAGAGGCTTGGGAAGCTGCTCTCAAGATCGCACGGGCCCATGCAGGTCGTTTACGAGCGGCGGGTCAAACCATCGGCACTCGTTTCCTTGCGCTGGAACATAGCTTTCACGGACGCACGATGGGCTCAGTCGCTACGACGCACAAAGAGAAGTATCGCGAGCCCTTCGCGCCCGTCATGCCGGACGTCAGCTTCGTCCGCTTCAATGATGTCAATGATCTCGAACAGCAGTTTACTGATGAGGTCTGTGCCATTTGCATCGAGCCTGTCCAGGGGGAAGGCGGAATCCATCCCGTTTCAAGTGAGTTCTTCAAGCTGGCGAGAAAGCTCGCGAGTTCAACTGGTGCCCTGCTCATCGCCGATGAGATCCAGAGTGGCTTTGGCAGGACAGGAAAGTGGTTTGCTTATCAGCACTACGATGTCCTCCCGGATGTCACGACCGTCGCCAAACCGCTCGCTGGCGGACTACCCGCTGGAGCCATGCTGTGCACGGATGAGGTCGCACGCGCATTTACGCCAGGGATGCACGGCACCACGTTTGGCGGCGGACCTCTTGCGTGCGCGGTTGCAAGCGCGGTCATCAACTGCATTGAGCGAGATGGACTTCTTGAAAATGTCACACAGGTCGGCCAGTACTTCCGAGACTGCCTTGTGGCTCTGTCACGCCGACACAGGCACATCGTGGAGATTAGAGGTCTGGGCCTCATGTTGGGCGTGGAACTCTTCTCCCCTGAGATTGCGCGAGAGGTCAGTTCCGCGATGATGGAGCATCAAATCATCCTGAACCGCACCAGTGAAACCGTATTGCGTTTCTTGCCGCCTTACATCCTAGAGAACAAGCACGTCGATCATGCGGTGGCGACCTTGGACGCAGTTCTACACGGGCTGTCTGTCGGTATTGCAACACCCGGTTTTCAAGGAGAGTTTCATGAGTAGTTCAACATCGAACTCGGAGGCAGCAGATCTCGTGGCTACTCGGCCCGTGTCGCAGCTAGGACTCCAGTCGGACATAGCCTTCAGTGAAGCCTGCAAGCGTCTTCACGGTCGTGACCTGTGCTCGATCGCAGATCTTTCCGTGCAGGAGATGGCGGCTCTGATGGAACTCATTCATGCCGTGAAAACACACCCGAAGGACTTTAGGGATGCGCTTGACGCGAAGCAGATGGTGCTTTTTTTCGAGAAGGCCTCGCTGCGTACCAGGCTAACGTTTGAGGCAGCCATAAATACCCTGGGCGGGAACGCGATCTTTGTGGATCAAACTCAATCGCCCCTTGGAGAGAGGGAGTCGATCCCCGACATGGCGCGCAATGTCGATCGCTGGATGAGCGTGATGGTGCTGCGGACCTACTCTCACAGCACCATCACAGAGATGGCGGCATCCTCTCGCATCCCGGTAATCAATGCGCTCTCTGATCTCGAACATCCATGTCAGGCTATTGCAGACTTCTTCACCCTCGAAGAACATTTTGGAACTGCTGACGGGCTCCGCTTCGCCTATGTTGGAGATGGCAACAACGTCTGCCACTCACTTATGCTCACCGCCGTACAACTTGGCTGCCACTGCAGCGTCGGTACACCGAAGGGGTATGGCCCAAAGCTCGAGATTGTTCACAAAGCAATAGAAATTGGCGAGGCTACAGGCGGCAGTATCACCCTGCACCACGATCCGATGAAGGCTGTAGAAGGAGCACACGCGATCTACACGGACGTTTGTACCAGCATGGGCTTCGAGCATGAGGCGACGAAGCGAGCACCGATCTTCAAGCCCTACCAGGTGAACCAAGACTTGATGAGCCGCGCCGAAGCAGATGCGGTCTTCATGCACTGCCTCCCCGCACACCGCAACGCGGAAGTCACGGACGCTGTTTTGGACGGGCCGCAGGCGGTCGTCTTCGATCAAGCAGAAAACCGGATGCATGCCCAAAAGGCGATTCTCCTGATGCTTCTGGGCGGAGCCCGTAGAGTCTCGAACAGCCGCAGCCGAACTCAGCAGCAGCGCAGATCCCTGTGAAACGAAACGCAAGCCTCAACGGAGATCAACTCATGGCAGAAAAGGTTGTCCTCGCATATTCGGGTGGTCTTGATACTTCGATCATTATTCCCTGGCTCAACGAAAACTATGGCTTGGACGTGATCGCCTTTATCGCAGACGTGGGGCAAGGAGATGACATCGATGCAGTCGTCAAGAAGGCGTATGCTACCGGTGCGAAGAAGGCGGTAGTCCGTGACCTCCGTCACGAATTTCTTACTGGTTACGTGTTTCCCACGGTCCGCGCCGGGGCCGTGTACGAGCAAAAATATCTGCTTGGGACGTCAATTGCTCGCCCCGTCATTGCGAAGCACCAGGTGGAGGTCGCTTTAGAAGAGGGTGCAACCTTCTTAGCTCACGGGTGCACCGGCAAAGGTAATGATCAGGTGCGGTTCGAGCACTGCTTTCAGGCACTCGCCCCTGACCTGAAGGTGATTGCTCCGTGGAGAGAGTGGACCTTAAAGTCCCGCGAAGACTGTTTGGATTACGCTGAAGCGCACGGTATTCAGGTTGAGGCGAGCCGAACTAAGATACATTCGCGCGACCGCAACCTGTGGCACGTCTCTCACGAAGGTGGAGAGTTGGAGTCGACCGGAAATGCTCCTTTGCCGACTACGTGGACCATGACTCTGTCTCCTCAAGACGCGCCTGATTACGAGGAGTCCGTTGAGATTGGCTTCGAACGTGGAACTCCAGTGTCGGTGAATGGGCAACGTCTCGAGCCGGTTCAACTCGTTGAACTGCTGAACACGATCGGAGCGCGAAACGCGATCGGTCGTATCGACCTGGTTGAGAATCGCTTTGTCGGAATGAAAAGCCGGGGTTGCTACGAGACCCCCGGAGGCACACTGATTCTTTCAGCACAGCGTGAACTCGAAGCCCTAACCCTTGATCGAGACCTGTCACACTTCAAGGAAGCTGTTGCGTTGAGATACGCTGAACTCGTGTACTTCGGCCTCTGGTTTACACCCCTGCGAGAGTCGCTCGATGCCTTTGTCAACTCCACCCAGGACAGTGTCACAGGGTCGATAAAGCTCTCTTTATATAAAGGAAACATAACGGTGGTGAGCCGTCGCAGTGAGTTCTCTCTGTATTCAAGCGATCTCTCCTCGTTTACCATGGGCGAGACCTACGACCAAAAGGATGCTGCTGGCTTTATAAAAATACTTGGGTTGCCTGCTAGAACCCGAGCACGCCTGCTCCACAAGATCGAGGTTCCCCGGTGAAGATGTGGTCGGGCCGATTTCGTGAATCGCTGGATTCAACATTCGAGCAATGGCAGCGTTCCTTTCCATTTGACTGGAGACTTTTGCCCCAAGAGGTCCTGGCGAGTTCAGCCCACGCTGAAACGTTACAAGCGGCTGGTGTCCTGAGCATGGCGGAACTCCTGGAGGTCGAACGAGGCTTGCAGGAGGTGCGGAAGGGTATTGGGAATGGAGCAGCAATTGTCAGCGGACAGCCAGAAGCGGAGGACATCCATCATTTCGTAGAGCTCGAGCTAACACGGGTCATCGGTAAGCTGGCCCTCAAGTTGCACACCGGGCGATCGCGAAACGAGCAGGTTGCCACTGACCTTCGGCTGTATGTACGCGACGTGATCGAACGTTTGGTCGAGTTGCTAGAGCACTGGGCTTCAGCGCTACTTGACAGAGCGGAGGCCGCAGGTGAAGCGGTGATGCCGTCTTACACGCACCTGCAACGGGCGGAGCCGGTACTTGTAGCGCACTGGATGTCCGCGTATGTAAGCATGGTGGAGCGTGACTTGTCACGATTGGCAGATTGTCGTGTACGGATGAACCGGTGTCCGCTGGGTTCGGGCGCCGTCGCTGGAGCGACGCTGGCGCTTGATCGGACGATATCCGCCAGAGCGCTCGGGTTCGATGGACCGACGCCCAACAGCATGGACGCTACGAGTGATCGGGACTTCGTTTTGGAGTTCGCTCAGGTCGCGTCACAGGTTGGCTTACACCTGTCGCGCTTCGCCGAAGAAATCACTCTATATTCGACAGCGGAGTTTGGATTTGTAGAATTACCGGAAAGCTTCTCGACAGGCTCAAGCGCTATGCCTCAGAAGAAGAACCCTGATCTGACAGAGTTGGTACGGGGTAAGTCGGGTCGGCTTCTTGGAGGAGCTATGACCTTAGGGGTGGTGCTTAAGGGTTTGCCGCTGGCATACAACAAGGATTTGCAGGAGACGCAGGAGGCAGTGTTTGACGTTTCTGACACGCTGCTTGGGATGCTGCGGTTGATGACGCCCTTCACCTCAGCGCTGAATTTCCGCTGGGCACGGATGGAGGAGGCAGCATCCAACGGATATTTGAATGCAATGGCGGCGGCGACTTACCTGGTGCACAGGGGTGTTCCGTTTCGGACTGCGCATGAGAAGATCGGCAACGCTGTACGGTTTGCGATGGACCGTGGTGTGGAATTGAATGGACTCTCGCTCGAGGATCTACAACAGTTCGGGGAGGAGTTTGGCGAGGACTTTTTCGAGGCAATCTCGCTGGAGGCTACTATCGATTGCCATGATGTGGTGGGGGGGACGGCTCGGCACCGGGTGGCGGGGGCTTTGCGGGCGGCGCGGGAGCGGTTCCCGCGGCGGGCGGAGCAGGTAGATGGGGAGTAGGGCGATTGCCAGTACGGCGGCGGAGGTGCAGGGCGCCGAGCGGGAGCATCGGCCAGCGGTGCGGGTGCGCAAGGCCAAGCTGCAGGATGCGACGCGCATCTTCGAGCTGGTCAACTCGCTGTCGCATGACGGGACGCTGCTGCGGAGGAACTACGCGGAAATTTGTGAGAATGTGCGGGATTTCGCGGTAGCAGAGGGGGTGGATGGGGAGTTCCTGGGGTGTGGGGCGCTTCACCTGTATGGACCGCATCTGTCGGAGGTGCGGTCGATTGTGGTGAGGGCGGAGGCTAAGGGGCGGGGGGCTGGGGGGGAGCTGCTGCGGGCGCTGCTGGCGGAGGCGGAGGAGCAGGGGGTAACGTGTGTGAGCCTGTTTACGCGGATCCCGGAGTTCTTTACGCACTTCGGGTTTCGGGTGGAGGACCGGACGCTGCTGCCGGACAAGATCTATAAGGACTGCCAGACGTGCCCTCGGCTGTATGCCTGCGACGAGGTAGCGATGGTGCTTGGCGAGCTGCCGCGGATCGCGGTTCTGGGGCCGTCCAGGATCGCGGCGCCGGAGCTGGTGAAGCTGCAGACGGGAACGGTGAGGCCGGCGCGGTAGAGAGGGCAACAATATACTTGGCTGACCAGAACACGATCTTCCGCAATCTGCTTTAGAGAGGCGTGCGATGATTGCGTCCTAATGGAAGATCTACTACAAAGCGCGAGCTGCCTCTAAATGAGGCGGGATATGCTGGTCGGTGCGGTGTCCTTCCTTGTTTTTGCCCATCCCTCTGTCAGTCACCACAAAGGAAAATGTCATGGAGCAGGTAAGACAGAATTTCGGAAAGCTCAATCCGAAAGCGCCACCAGTTCTCTTGCGTTTTGCCTTTCTGATTGGCGCATGGAAATTCGAGGCTAAGCTGAAGTCCTCGGATGGGAGCTGGCAGGTGTTCCACGGAACGTGGAACGGCCGCTTCATCCTCGACGGTTTTGCCATCGCAGACGAGTACGCAATGAGTGATCCCGAGGGAAAAGTCTTGGTGCTCGGGATGAACTTCCGTACGTATGACGATTCCAGACGAATTTGGAACATCAGATGGCTAGACGCACTATCAGGAGCATGGACCGACCTCGCATCTGAGGAGTTCGGTGGAGTGAAGATCACCGAGAACTCGATCAGCTACTACTTCAAGGAACCCATGGCGGCTCAAGCCTATACGCGGGCGACCTATAACAACATCTCTTCGGAACGCTTTACATGGCTAGGTGACAAATCAAACGACGGGAAGTCCTGGACAGACTTCATGGTCGTTCAATGCCATCGCGTATAAGCGTAAGGGCCTCCCATTGCATCAGCTACGATGGCGGCTGAAAAAGGCGTGGTCAGACAAGTATATTGTCGCCGAAGCTCCTGCCTGACCTCGTAGTTACCAGGATACCGGATGGGAGGGGGTGATTGCGCCACGGATGCGCTGCCTTCCTCGGCCCTAGGGCGAATTATGTCTTAGTATGCAACGGTAGTGGTTACAAGAGATCATGTCCCGGGGGCTGAAGCCCATAGTACCGGTCGCTAGATGTCCGGGCTGAAGCCCGGACCTACCTGAGGAACAAGGGCCTGGTACACCCGTGGGTCAGTCGCTTTGGAAGCAGCGTGATGCCAAGGCAGGAGGAGGGCATACCCCAGGGGCTAAAGCCCGGTTCGTGGCAGTTGTGATGCCAAGGCTGAAGCCTTGGCCTACCTAGAAGCACTGTTCTCCTACAGGTATGGCCCGGGTTTTAGATCGGGCTTTCAGCCCGAAAAAGGTTGAGCTACACCCATGAGATAACTGCTCTGGAGGTAGCTGGAGGTAGCTGGAGGTGGGCGGTGGCGGGCGGTGGCGGGCGGGCGGGCGCCGTTGGTCACCAGGCGTGGAAGAAGCCGTCGCGTTCGGTGAGGGTGATGTCGGTGCGGAAGAGGCTGGAGAGGGTCGAGGCGGTGAGAAGGTCGCGCTTGGGCCCGTCGGCGATGATGCGGCCGTTGCTCATGAGGAGGATGCGGTCGATCTCGGGGATGATGTCGGCGGTGTGATGGGTGATGAGGAGGATGGTGGTTCCCTGCCGGGCAAGATCGCGGAGGAGGTTGCGGAGGTCGCGCTGGGCGGAGAGGTCGAGGGCGTTGGAGGGTTCGTCGAGGAGGAGCATCTCGGTGGTTGGGGGTGGGTCAGGATACAGGTCCTGCGGGGGCGCGCTTTGCGCTTCGCTC
>JAABUQ010001784.1_pt1 | contig 44684 bp, 45 predicted proteins | sample 5560001 | NCBI WGS metagenome assembly JAABUQ01 (sample SAMN10711888, study PRJNA513371) | rock metagenome | isolation source: Antarctica rocks | place: Antarctica: Victoria Land, Finger Mt nord | collected 2015-12-18 | reverse complement strand
TAACCGCGCCGCGGGGGCCCCCCCCGCCGGCGCCACCCCGGATCCAGGGGTCCACTCAAAGAAAAACGCTCGAGCGTTGGGCCCCCCGCGCCGGCGGCGGACCGGGGATCGCCCGGCGCGATCGGGGGAAGCCTCGGCCGGCGGCGAGGGACGAATGAGCCGGCTCAGTCGTCCCCGGAGTCGAAGCCGCCGCGCCGGGCCGCATCCGCTGCCTGGGCGAGCCGGATCATGGAGCGGAAGAACTCCCGGCTCTGACCCAGGAAGAGACCCGAGGCCGTCAGGGAGTTCAGCGCCCCCATGGCGGCGCCTCGGGTCTCGGTCGACCGGACGATCGAACAACGCGGGAGGTGCCGGCTCAGGAACGGGCAGGGTTCCGGCATGATCAGGTTCTTCTGCAAGAGCTCCCCGGCGTCCGAGAGGTCCGGGAAGGTCAGGCCGTTGGTGGGATCGGTGATCGCCGGCGCGTTTCCCGCCTTGTCGTGCCAGGTCTGGAAGTGCATCGCCTCGGTCGGGCCGATGCTGAGGACGATCCTGAGGGCTTCGGATCGTGTCACCCGCTGGGCCAGCGACGGGTAGAGGCTGGTGCCCCCCACCTCGATCGTCGCGAAGTGGAACCCCGCCGTGTTGGCGATCGCCTGGAGGTGATTTTCGGGAGTGAGGTCCGCGTCCGTCCTCGGGATGGCCGGGAATCGCCCGTTCATCAGGCCCGGGACCGCCGGAGGGAAGACGAACCCCGGGTCGAGGTCCGGGTTGTGGGCCGGGTCTCGGTAGCGGGTCCACCAGGTGGTATCCACCGTGAGCTGCATGAGGTTGGTGATCCGCCCGATCTGCTGGGCGCCGGTCGCCTTGCTGCTCGGCAGGGTCCGGAAGGGTTCGAGATTGGCCGGCGCCGCCCCGTGTGCCACGAGGTAGGCGTTGAGGAACAACTCGTGCGTCAATTCATCTTCGGTGTTGTCGTGGATATAGGTCGCCATGTCACTATCGAGGACCGAGATGGCGGCCGTGTAGGCCGGGTTCCCGGTCCCGCCGGGCACGCTGGCGTCCTGGATGCCGGCCAGTTCGTTGTACTGCTGCCAGAGGTCGGTCTCGATGATCTCCGCCGCCGCGAGGAACCTGAGGATGGCGGCATCGCCCGGGACGAGCCGGCCGCTCGTCCCGCGGGCGAGGGCCTCGCGACGGCCGCCCAGGATCGCGGCGCCGGCGGCGGCCGTCCCCGCCGAGGCCACGCCTCGCCGTAGGAACGAGCGGCGGCCCAACGGGCGGCCGGCGTGCTCCCCGGCCGTCGGCGTGATTGCGGGCCCCGAGGGCGGTGTCGGTCGGTCATGGTCGCGACTGTTCAAGGTCATCGTCTCGCTCCTCATGTGCTGGGCAGGACCCCGGCCTTGCCGGCGTCGAGCCCGATCCGACCGGGTAACGCTCCCCGGAAGTCCTTCCAATCGCCGCGGCCGACCGGGGACACCGGCCGGCAGGACTCCCCCGGCGCGGTGAAGAACCGACCTCCGGGAGGGGTCTGCGCATCGACCGGAATTCGTTCCGCCCCGGGCCGCCGGCGCCCGGGCCAGGTGCCCGACGTCTTCGCGTGCCCGGGTCAAAGCGGAGCACGGCCCCGCGTCGGAGGGAGGGGGCTCCGGGGCAACTTGTGTCAGCCCCGGCCGACCGATCGCTTCGACGTGCGGGACGTATTCCCCGCGATCACAGCCGTTCGACACGGACAGTTGTGAGGAGTTTGCCTCCACCTGCTATAGTGCCGGCAGGCCGGAGCCGGTTATGCCTTTTTTCCAGGATTCCGAGGAAACGACCTCCCTCGGGCTGGCGCCGCGACCGAGGACGGCGATCGCCAGCGACGCGCGGGGATCGTTCTCAGGGACGGGGGCCGCGAGAGGCCCGGCCCCCGACGGCCTCCGCCACCCCCTCCCCGAGTGGGAGGGGGATGACCCGCGACGCCGGAGTTCCGGTCTTCCCCGGAATCAGCCTTGTCGGGCTTTCCGTCGACAGCCCCTCTCATCCCCTGAAAGCGCGATGGGTGCTGAGGTGACGGACGCCGAAAAGGACGCGCGAAATTCGATTCCGTTGTTGATCCATGGCTTGGGGCACGCCGATATGATGGAACGCTACTGGGCGGCCCATTGCCCGGGCGTGCGCGGCCCCGACAGCAGGTGTGCGACAGATCGACCGATCCAGGCCCTGGATGATCCGTCGCCGATGGGCAGCGGCGAGGCGGCCCGCACGCTGGGCCGGATCGGGAGCGGTGCCGCACGGGCGCTACCCGGGATCATCGAGCTCATGAGGCGGACCGACGCCATCGGCGACGCCATGAAATCCGCCGCCCACTTGGCCTTCGGGGGCATGTTCCCGACGATCGGCGAGCAGACCCGACTGGCGACGGCCCTCCTTGCCGATGCACGCGGCGACCCAATGGCGGAGACTCGGTACGCGGCAGCCTCTGGATTGCGACCCCTCGCGGAGCTCGAGGAGATCGTACAACCCGTGCCTCTCAAGTCGTCGACGCACTCGACGACGGACCGAGCGACGTCCGTTACTGGGCCGCGTCCACACTCAGCCAGATCGCTCCGATAGGTATGATTGATGCACTAAAACTCCTCCAATCGCACTATCTTCATGATGAAATGCTGTCTTCTTACCTCGCAAAGACTCTCTGGATTACGTCGAGGGACAGTCCGGATCTCAAGGGCCATCTCGCCCAGTTTGCCGACAGCGAGTTGCCGGCATCCAGGAATGATCCGACCCCGTGAATTCGACGTCTCCGGGTCATGGTCCCGGAGATCACATCCCGGGGACGGGCCTGTCGCCCGGAGCGGATCGCTCCCGTTGACCGACGGGGGGCCGCGTCGCGAGAAGGTCCGCGGCCTGTTCGACGCCCTCGGGGGGGCGATTCCGGGGCAGTGGGGGAGAAGCGGGCGTATCCCGCAGGTCTCATGGCCGACACGCGCCGCCGGCGGAACCGACGGGCGAGGACCCTGGGCGACCACGAGAGACGGGCAAGGCCTGCGCCGCGGAAGAGGCTCGGCCTTGCCTTCGTCGTCTTCCTGGTGGCGGGGTCGTCCCCGGGCCGGGGGCGATCTTATCGGGTCGCCGGTGCGGCCCCGACGAAGATCTGCCTCAGCTCGCCGGCCACCCCCATCGGGATGCCGACGAGGGTCGCGCCGGCGACCTTGACGACCTTGTTGTTGCCCGACTTGTCGTACATCTCCCGGGGCTTCGAGAGCAGCGGGTGCCGCTCGACGATCCCGACGGTCCGGGCCGGCGGGCGGGGCTCGGACGCGAAGCCCGACCCCTTCTCGCCGTTGATCGACAGCTCGGGCTCGGCGTTGGCGACGGTCCGCCTCGACGACGTCCCCTGGCACCCGGGCCCGCCCATCAGGGCGAGCCCGGCCAGGCCGATCGCCCCCGCCCTCATCGCGTGATCCCGACCCGTCCGTCGACGTCGCAACATCGGTCCGCATCCTTTCCGACGCGATCACGGGCGGCCGGGCCGCCACTCGCCGCGTCGACTCGGAAGCATAACCCGCATCGAGGGGCCGGGGCGCGAATCAGGGACGCATGGGGAGTCCGAATGTGGCGCACCAATAGGACGTGCCGTCTTCCGCGATCGCGCAGGCGACGCCGATCTGGGAGAAGCTGCCGAGCACGTTCCGCCTGTGGGGCGGGCTGTCCATCCAGCCCTTCATCACCCGCTCGGGCGTGAACCGGCCGTAGGCGACGTTCTCTCCCGCGCGGCGATAAAGATAGCCCGTCGCCTCGATCCGGTCGAAGGGGGACGACCCGTCCCCGCCCTTGTGGGCCATGACCTTGCGACGTGCCATGTCGTCGGCGTGCCTCTGGGCCGCGCGGGTCAGGCGGGGGCTGACCTCCAGGGTCGGCAGCTTGCGGGACGCCCGCTCGTCGTTGTGCAGGTCGATGACCTTCGCCACCCGGTCGGCGACCTCCGCGTCGGTCGGGATCGAGGCTGAGGGCCGGTCGTCGGCGCGGAGCCGGGTCGGCGGCCCGTTGCAGGCCCCGAGGCCGATCGCGGCGACCGTCGCGGCCAATAGACGGAGCCGGACCCGGCCGGGTGGGGGCATCATGGCGGACGGTCTCCCCGGCCTGGATCGCGATCGGGACGATCGATCGTACCGACGCCGGCGCCCCCGCGTCGAGGTCGCGCCGAGGGGAGCCGACCGCCATTCCATCGGCACGCGCCCGTCGACTAATCTAGGGATGACGGGCAGTCGGGGGCCGGAAGCCCCCGGATCGGTCGCGAGGGGAGGACGGATGGCGGGACCCGGCCGGATCTACGTCGCGCTCGACCTGGAGACGACCGGCCTGAGCGCGCGGGACGACCGGATCGTCGAGGTCGGCGCGGTGAAGTTCGACGGCGAGGGTCGGGAGCTGGGGACGTTCGAGCGGCTGGTCAACCCGCAACGGCCGTCGAACCCGCGGGCCCGGGCCGTCCACGGGATCGGCGACGACGAGCTGGCCCGCGCCGAGATCGCCGCGGCAGTGTTACCCGAGTTCCTCGAATTCCTCGGCGACCCCGACGCCTCGACGCTCCTGGCGCACAACGCCGGCTTCGACGCGAGCTTCCTCGGGGCCGAGCTGACGCGGCTCGGTCGGGGGATGACCGGGCACGCGATCGTCGACACCCTGGCGATCGCGCGTCGGCGACTGCCCGGCCTGGGGAGCCACCGCCTCGACCTCCTGGCCCGCCACTACGGGCTCGACCCGTACGGCCCGCACCGGGCCCTGGCCGACAGCCGGCGGGTGATGGGGCTCTGGCAGGCCCTCGGGGGCGAGTCGTCCCTGGACGGGGGCCGGCCGCCGGCCGTCTACCCGATCCACGACCCGGCCGGCCCGACCCCCGCACCCCGAGGCTGGGACCGACTGGCCGAGGCCGCCGCGCGGGGCTGGCGGGTCCGCCTCGTCTATGAAGGCGGGACCCGCGGCGACGTGCCGAGGGAGATCACCCCCCGGAGCTTCGTCAACCGGGGCGGGGTCGCCTACGTCGCCTCGCTCTGCCACCTCGACGCCAAGCAGAAGGAGTTCCGCCTCGACCGCGTCCGGAGCTACGAGGTGATCGAGGCCTGAGCCTTCGGATCGGAGGATGGCGCCGGCGATCCGAGGCCGGTCGGCCCGACAATCTTCTCGGCCCGTCGCCGGTCCGCTACAATGCCCCGTGTGGACGGATGACCGTCCGATCCGGCGATGCACGGGGTTCCAACATGACGCTCTCGCCCCTCGTCGATCCGCGGCCCCACCCGGGTCGCTCCAACCCTCCTCAATTCACGCCGAACGAGGGTCGCGTGTACGCCATCACGTTCGATATGGACATCGACTCGCTCAAGATCCACTACGGCGACCCCTACAATAATGCGTACGCCGAGATTCGTAAGGTCTTGCAAAAACAAGGGTTCGGATGGCAGCAGGGCAGTGTGTACTTCGGCGGCGAGAAGATCAATGCCGTGACCTGCGTGCTCGCGGCGATCGAACTCTCGCGGGTCCTGCCCTGGTTCGCGGCCTCGGTCCGGGACATCCGGATGTTGCGAATCGAAGAATTCAACGACCTGATGCCCGCCGTCCAGCAGGCTGCCCCGTGACGGGGGTCGCTGTCGCGACCACGCCACCTCCACCCGGGACCAATCGGGAAGACAGCCGGCCGAGGGGCCGATTGTTCCTGCCGATCCGTTACACGCGCGGCGCGATGCCCCGCGATAAAGGTCAACCGAGATGACGACGCCCCTGATCCTGATCCTGCTGGGGACGCTCTGCCGGGTCGTGCCGCACCCGCCCAACGCCGTGGCCCTCGGGGCCGTCGCCCTGTTCGCGGGGGCGAAGCTGCCGAGGCGCTGGGCCTGGACGGTCCCGATCGCGTCGATGGCCCTGGCCGACCTCTACCTCGACTGGGGCTCGGGCCGCGCGGCGATCACCGTCAGCCGGCTGACGATCTACCTGACGTACGTCGCGATCGCCCAGCTCGGCCCGGTCGCGCGGCGGGCGACGGGCCGGTGGGCCGTCCCCGCGCTCGGGGGTCTCTCGCTGATGGCCTCGGGGCTGTTCTTCCTCACGACGAACTTCGCCGAGTGGATCGCGGGCCCGCTCCGGATGTACCCGATCACCGCGGCGGGCCTGGCCGCCTGCTACGCGGCCGCGGTCCCGTTCTTCCAGAACACGGCGCTCGCCGACCTGGCGGGCACGACCGTCCTCTTCGGCTTCGACGCCCTGGCCCGCCGCGTGGCCGAGGGCCGGGCCGCGAGGCCCGCGGCCCGCGTCGACCTGATCGACGCCTGAGGTCCGCCCGGACCGCCCCCGGCCGGCGATCCCGCGATCGGCACTCCCCGAGGCAGTCCGAGACGATCCCGACCGATCGTCCGGGCCGGGCCGGCCTCCGCCGCGCCCCGTCGCCGACCGGCCGTCGAGCGTCGCGGACCCGCCCCGGACTCGCCTCCCGCTTTCTTAAGGTAAGCCCGCACAGGATCTGTCTCGCCACCGACCCGCGCGGGCCGGTCGGCGGGCCACTCTCGCCGATCCCCCGGGCGGTCCGTCCCGAAGCTCGACGAAGACCGCAAGACACAACGCGATGAATGGCAGTAATTTACGACTTGACCGATGGACACCAAGCCTAAACTGGAATGTGGGATGAGCCCGGGATGGAGGAGCGGCGCGGTGCCTGGCCTGCTGGTGAGCGTCCGATCGGCGGCGGAGGCGAGGGCGGCGGTCGAGGGGAGAGCGACGGTCGTCGACGTCAAGGAACCGGATCGGGGCCCGCTCGGCCGGGCAGGGGCCGACGTCTGGGCGGCCGTCCGGGCTGAGGTCCCCCGGCCGATCCCGGTCTCCGTCGCGCTCGGCGAGCTGGCCGAGTGGGAGGCGACGACGACCCCGGGCGCGGCCTCGTGGTCGGGGATCGCCTACCGGAAGCTGGGCCTGGCGGGCCTCGGGCCCTGCTGGGCCGAGGCCTGGGCCCGCGCCCGCGCGGGCGAGCCGACGCCCGGCCCGCCGTGGATCGCCGTGGTCTACGCCGACTGGGTCGAGGCGAGCGCCCCCGATCCCTCGGCGGTCCTCGACGTGGCGCTGGGGGTCCCGGACTGCGTCGGCATCCTGGTCGACACCTGGGACAAGGGCAGGCCCGGCGCCCTGGACGAGGAGGCGTGGTTCCCGGTCGTCGCCAGGGCGAAGGCGGCCGGGCGACTGGTCACGCTGGCGGGCGGTCTCGACGCCGGGGCGATCCGCCGCCTCGCGCCGCTCGGCCCCGACCTGTTCGGCGTCCGGGGCGCGGCCTGCGTCGGCGGCGACCGCCGCGCGGCGATCGACCCGGCGAGGGTCGCCTGCCTGGCCCGACTCGTCCGGTCGTTGGGGGTCTGAGACGGGACCTGGACGGCCGCTGCGAGAGGCCAGAGCACGGAGCACAGGATCTCAGGGCATTCCGATTTCGCCCTGCGTCTGTGCTCCGCGACCGCGAACTTCAGACTCGGGATACGACGGAGCGACGGGGCGGGGGGGGCCGGCGCGGGGCTCCTCCCGGCCTGCCCCCGCGCCCGTGGGGCTCCTCGCGGCTCGGCCTTAGTTCGAGGCGGTCTTGTCCTTGCCCTCGGCGAGCAGGGTCTTGATGATCTCGTCGAGGACCGGCAGCGGGGCGTAGCCGACGTGCTGGTAGCGGACCTTCCCCTCGCGGTCGAGGAAGAGGGTCGTCGGATACCCCTGGAACTCGGGGATCATCTCGCGCGTCTTCTTGTCGCCGATCACGCAGGTATAGGTGACGTTATTCTCCTTGTTGAACGACTCGATCAGGCCCTTATGCTTATCCGGCGGGCCGTGCTCGTAGTTGATCCCGACGATGTCGAAGCCCTTGTCCTTGTACTTGTCGCGGAGCTCGACGAAGTGGGGGATCTCCATCCGGCAGGGGGGGCACCACGTCCCCCAGACGTCGACGATCGTGACCTTCCCCTTGTAGTCGGCGAGCTTGACCGCCTTGCCCTCCAGGTCGGGCAGCGCGAAGGTGAAGGGGAACGACTTGAACGACTTCATCTCCTCGCGGACCTTGGGGAGCATCGCCTCGGCCATCTTCGCCATCTGGGCCTTCTGCGCCTCCTCGGCCTTCTTGGCGGAGGCGGCGACCTTCTCGGCCAGCGGGGCGAACTCGGGCCGCTTGCGGATCGAGTCGAGGTCGGTGTCCTTGGCCATCGTCTTGGAGTCGTCGAAGCCGGCCTCGACCGCGTCGGTCAGCCAGGCGATCGCGGCGTCGGCCTTCTTGTCGAGCGCGGCGACGCAGGCCGCGTTGTAGGCGGCCACGCCGTAGACCGACCGCTCCATCGGGCTGAGCGGCTTGCCGAGCCCCTTGACCGCCTTCATCGCCTCGGCCGACTTCAGGGCCAGGGCATTCTTCTCGGCCCCGTCGGGGGCCTGCCCGGCGCGGAACTGCGCGAGCCGGGCGAGGAGCACCAGCGCGTTGCGGTCGGTCGGGTCGAGCTTGACGACCTTCTCGACCAGGTCCTGGGCCCCGGGCAGGTCGTTCTTCTGGAGGGCCTTCTGGGCGTCGGCCATCACCTTCTTGGCCTCGGCCTTGGAGTCGGCCGGCTTGTCGTCGCGGGCGTACAGGGGCGTCGAGGCCTGGCCTGCGGCCACCAGGGCCAGCGCGAGCCCGGCGGCGCGGATCGTCCGACACATCATCGCGATCACCATTCCTCGTGAGGGGGGTCGGGTCGGGGACGCGGACGCCCGCGCACGGGTCCGTGCCGGCCGGCCGTCCTGGAAACTAGTGTCAGTTCACCCGATCGGGCCACCGGATTTCAATGGAAGACCGCCGAATTCGCGGCGGGCCGGCCGGCCCGACCCTCGACGACGCCCACTTCCTGGGCGACGATCGACGCCCCGACCCGCCCCCCAGACCGACCCGACCCGGCCGACCACCCGGAGCACCGACCCCGATGAGCCCACGACCGCCCGCCCCCGCCTTCGCCCTGATCCTGGCCGCGACCGCCGCGGCCTTCCCCCTGGCGCTCGCACCGGCCCCGGCCGCGCGGGCGGGGGAACCGACCGTCAAGTCGGTCGCCTTCCACTCCCCGGCGATCGACCGGATCATGACCTACAAGGTCGCCCTGCCCGACGACTACGACAGCCCCGGCGGCAGGCGCTATCCGGTCCTCTACCTCCTGCACGGCTTCTCCAGCAACGACACGAGCTGGGCGAAGCTCGGCGCCCCGAAGGCGGCGCAGGGGCTCGGCCTGATCGTCGTCATGCCCGACGCCGGCAACTCGTGGTACCTGAACTGGGCCGAGTCCGAGGGCCTCGCCCGCAACGCCTGGGAGGATTACATCGTCAAGGACCTGATCGGCCACGTCGACGCGACTCTCCGGACGATCCCCGCCCGTGAGGGCCGGGCGATCAACGGCCTGTCGATGGGCGGCTACGGCGGGATCGTCCTCGGCCTGAAGCACCCCGACCTCTTCTGCTCGATCGGCAGCCACTCCGGCGCCCTCGGCTTCGCCCGGTCGGCCGGCGAGCGGCTCCGCGGCGGCCAGCCGGCCCCCCGGCGCAAGGGCGAGCCCACCGACACCCCCAACCCCGACATCGCCACCGAGGGCTTCCGCTCGCAGGCCGAGCGCACCCCCAAGGGCAAGCTCTTCGCGAAGCCCGAGGACGCCGACGCCGCCGACCCCTTCCGGCTCGTCCTGGCCGTCCCCGCCGAGAAGCGGCCCCACATCTACGTCGACTGCGGGACCGAGGACGGCCTGATCGGGGCGAGCCGCGACTTCGTCAAGCTCCTGGCCGACCACAAGGTCGCCTTCACCTACGCCGAGTCCCCCGGCGGCCACAACCCGCCGTACTGGTCGCGCGAGATCGGCACGTCGGTCGCCGTCCAGTCCGCCGTGATCCGCCGGAATCTCGCCGCCCGCAAGGAAGACCCCGGCACTCCCGAGCCACCCAAGGCCGAGGAGAAGCCCAAGGCCGAGGAGAAGCCGAAGGAGAAGGTCGGCGCGCCCTGACCCGGGCGGGCCTGTCCGCGGGGCCCGTCCGTGCTATGATTCGGCCGGCCCCGACTCGCTCAACGAACGCCTGTCCGACCCGGGAGGACGCCGCGATGCCCCGACCCTCGATCCTCCGCGCCTTGCTGATCGCCCTCATCCTGGCCGGCCCGGCCCTCGCCGAGAATCGGACGATCGCCCGGTGCGGCCGGGGGTTCCTGGAGGAGATCGACGGGACCCGGGTCCTCCACGTCAAGGGGACCCCTTATGAGATGGGCTACCAGCAGGGAGCCTTGCTCCGCGACGACATCGTCGAGAACGTCCGGTTCCTGTTCGACGTGAAGGCCAAGGAGCTGAAGGCCCAGGTCGGCGGGGTCAAGCTCGACGCCCGCCGGCTGATCGCCTCGATCGTCGAGCGGCAGCGGCCGTTCACCCCCCCTCGGTTCTTCGACGAGATGCGCGGGGTGGCCGACGGCGCGGGGATGAAGGTCGAGGACGTCGTCGTCGCCAACTTCATCCCCGAGCTGTTCCACTGCAGCGGCTTCGCCCTGGGCGGTTCGGCCACGAAGGACGGGACGCTCTATCACGGCCGGGTCCTCGACTACGGCTGCGACTGGCGGCTCCAGGACCACGCCGTCCTCACGGTCGCCGAGCCCGACGGCAAGGTCCCGTTCGTGAACGTCACGTATGCCGGGTTCGTCGGCAGCGTGACCGGGATGAACGCGGCGAAGGTCTCGATCGGCGAGATGGGGGGCAAGGGGCTCGGCCACTGGGAGGGGGTGCCGATGGCGCTGCTGGTCCGCTGGGCGCTGGAGGAGGCGAAGACGCTGGAGGAGGCCGTCGCCGTCTTCCGCGACCATCCCCGGACCTGCGTCTATTACTACGTGATCGCCGACGGCAAGACGGGCCGGGGGGTCGGCGTCGAGGCGACCTGGAATGGCTTCGACACCGTCGCGATGGGGGAGTTCCACGAGAAGCTGCCGACCCCGGTGAAGGACGGCGTCCTGCTCTCGGTCGGCGACCGGTACCGGGAGCTGGCCCGCCGGGTCCGGGCCGGCCACGGCACGTTCGACGCCGCCTCGGCCCTCCGGCTGATGGACCGGCCGGTCGCGATGAAGGCGAACCTGCACGCGGTCCTCTTCGAGACGACGACGACGCGGTTCTGGGTCGCCAACGCCTCGAAGTCCGGCGAGCCGGCCGTGACGCAGCCGTATCACGCCTACCGGCTCGACGAGCTGCTCGGGCACGCCCCGGCGACCACGGCCCCGTCGCTGCCGTTCCCGGCCGGCCCGGCCGCCGCGACCGTCGGGGCCCGCTGATCGGGGTTGCGATGCCGACCCGGCCCGGCCCGGCCCGGCGGGCCCTTGCCGACCGCCCGCGACGGGCCTAGAATCGCCGCCCGGCCCGACCTCTCCGACTTTCCGCCGCCGACGTTGAGGAGCCCCGCCATGCGACCCGCATCCGCGCTCGCCCTGTTCGCCGTCCTGGCCATCCCGGCGGCCGCCGCCCCGGCCCCGACGCGGATCAACCTCCGGACCAAGGAGGGCGTCGCGGCGGCCAGGGCCGAGTGGCGATATGCCGACATCAAGCTCGTCGAGGTCGCGACCAAGGACGCCGACGGCAAGCCGATCACCGCGTACAGCTACGAGCCCAAGGCCACCGGCCCCGACTTCGACGACTCGTCCTGGACCGTCGTCGACCCGACCACCCTGGGCAGGCCCCGCGGCGGGACGCAGATCTGCTTCGCCTGGTACCGGACCAAGCTCACCATCCCCGCCGAGGCGAAGGGGAAGCGGGTCTTCTTCCAGACGGTCGTCGACGACTACGGCGAGGTCTGGGTCGACGGCAAGCTCCCGCGCGTCGGGGGTAGGGGGGGCGAGGCGGTCGTGGCCGGGTTCAACACGCCGAACCGGCTGGAGCTGAAGGGGGCGGAGCCGGGCAAGACCTATCAGATCGCGATCTTCGGGATCAACGGCCCGATCTCGGCGACGCCGGCCAATCGGATCTTCCTCGGCGAGACCTTCCTCGATCTGGCCGACTGACCGAGCCCGACCCCCGTTCCCCGACCGCGACGAGCGCCGCCCGACTCGCCCGGCCGACCCGACCCGGACCGCGCGTCCGGCCCGACGCCCGATGAGCGTCCTCGACCCGTCGCCCGCGCGGCCCACGATCGGCCGGATGATGCTCGCCGTCGCCGCGGCGTCGGTCCTGCTCGGCCTGCTCCGGACCGCGGCGGGTCCGATCGCGTCGATCGCGACGGGGGCGATCCTGATGGGCTTCGTCGCGCCGGCGATGGCCCATCGGTCGGCCCGAAGGCTCGACAGGAGGCTGGTGGCGCGGGGCGCGGAGGTGCCGAGGACGGATCGGCATGTCATCCGCGTGATGGGCCGAGCGGCCGTCGTCTGGCTCGCCTGGTTCGCCGGCGGATACCTCGTCGCCGTCCTCGGCGTGCTCACCTCGTTGCGGCTCCGCGGCCGGTCCTGAGCGGTCCCGGGCGTTTGCGCACGGGGGCCCCACTTGCGTCGGGGGGCGGTCCCGGGTAGGATGGAATCCGTAATCGACCATGCCGCAAGGTGTTGGGTCCTTGGGGATTCCTTCTCATGCAGACGCAAGACCAGGCCGGGATTCGCCAGCTCGACAGCATCGACGAGCTCGCCGAGACGAGGCTGGAGGCGGTCGGGTACGTCTTCCACGGCAACCTGCCCGTCGAGGGGGCGAAGCGGCCAGCCGTCCGCGCCGGGACGAACCTCCTGCACTTCGCCCGCTGCTCGAAGCTCGATCGCGCGGGGGACGGCGAGTCCAAGATCTGGTTCCGGACGATCTCGATCGCCAAGGGCCACCTCGACGGCGCGGTCGGGCCCGAGCGCTGGAAGTGGTGCAAGGTCTGCGAGCGCGAGATCACCCAGAAGATCCTCAACGAGCGCTGACGATCGAGGCGGAGGCCGGATCCGAGCCGTCTCCTTCGTCGCCGGATTGCTGATGGCCGCGGCGTCGTGCCGCTTCGGCCTGGACGCGTCCTCGCACCAGACGGCCGCGATCGCCTGCGCGGGGCTGGCCGTCGGGGCCGGCCTCTGCTTCCTGGCGACCGCGTTGCCATCGACGGCCCGGGTCGACCCCAAGTTCGGCCCGTCGGGCCGGCCCGTCGACCTCGATCGCTGACCCGGCCGGCGCCGCCCGGCCTATCCCCCGTCGGGACGCACCGACCGATCGCCCGGGCTCGTGCCGACGGGCCCCTTCCGGCCCCCGCGGTCGATCAGGAGGAAGAGCGCGATCCCGACGCTGGGGATCGCGAAGAAGACGACTAGGACGAGCCAGAGCCACCGGCTCCGCCCGCGCGCCCGCTCGATCAGCACGAGCATCGCCCAGGCGGCGGTGAGCACGAAGTCGAGCATCGCGACGTCGAAGACCCGCTCGGCCCGGAGCAGCTCCCAGAACCGGGGCGCCGACAGGCCGATCGTCCGGTGGATCTCCCAGAGCAGCCACCCCCCGACCGGCAAGGCGACCGCCAGCAGCGCCCACCCGGTCCTCGGGTCGCGGCTCAGGCCGGACGGTCGGGTGTCCGAGGCGGCGGGCAAGGCGGTATCCATCGTCGCGACACCTCGGGCCTGTTCGTCGATCGGATCTCCACGACGGCGTTCCCCCGATCAGGATGCGGCCCGATCGCCCCCGTCGCGGAGCAAGTTGTTGATCAGGTTGTGCGACTCGCGGGAGGACAGGACCGCCCCAAGCCAGGCCCGGAACTCGTCCATGCCGCCGAGCTGATCCACCCCGTCCGCGGTCGGTGCCATCGCAGTGAGCGGGAAGGAATCTTCAGGAAAAGCCTTGACTGTCTAAATCCGACACGCCTATTCTCGCTGAGTCTCATCGGCATCCGCCGTTTCTACACGATCAACGTCAGATCGGCTCAAATCAGCAAACAGGAGTTTGCTAGGAGGATCGCCACGCACCTCCTTCCCGGCTTGATGCCCTCCTGGCCACCTCGACGGGGAGACAGCTACCATCCGCCTGCATCCCCGCCGCACCCGTCGCAGGTATCGCCCTTCCGTCATGGAGCTTGAAAAGCTCCAGATGCTCAACGCCTCACCGGCGGGCCCCCTTGCCCCCGGACTAGCCACCGGTGGGACCAGCTCGCCCTGGCAAATCCTCGGCCTGCTTCCTCACGGCTCCGGCCCCGGGCTCGATACGCTCATCGGCTCAGCAATGGCTGGGGGCGTACGCTCTTTCATGCATCCCCACGCCACGCCTCCCTCGCAAACCGCGATCGATTCCGCCGTCTCATCGAGCGGCCGCGCCCTGATCCCCAAGTCGCAGAACTTCAAAGGCCCAAATGTCCGACCCTTCGTGGGCCCGCTGACACTTGTGGAAATGGCCGCCTCGGGCACGTCGCCCGCCCCTCAGCCGGCAACCGCGGTGCCGACGACCGGCCGGTCCGCCATCCGTCCCATGCGGATCTCGTCGGCCGTCGCCGGCTCCTCGGCCGCCCCGGCGAGCGGATCGGGAACCGCCGGCTATGGCTTGGGTTTCATGGCGATGGATGCTTCGGGCTCCGGCAGTGGCTCCGGCCCCGGCTGGGATTCCCTCCGGCCATACAGCTTCTCTAAGTCGCTCGACGATGGGGCCGGGGACTCGATCTCGGTGAATGTCTCATACAATCCGAACTCGGATGGCACATTCACCTTCAGCTTCACCCTGACCGAGACTTACGGAACGCAGCCCGGCCCCGGCGGCGCGGCCGACGACAGCTCGAACACGAACAGCGGGACGTCCACGGTCAAGCTGAACATCAGCGTGGGAAACAGTTCGGCCACGATCACCGCCAGCGGCGACCAGAGCGACACGTACAACTACGACGAGAACCTGACCGGCTCCAGCAGCAGTGGCACCTGGACCGATTACGGACACGACCACGCGAAGAGCACCGAGACGGCCACGCTCAACTTCGGTGGAGTCAGCACTTTTACATACTCGGATGAAATCACGACCTCCGACAAGTACAAGCTGAATCTCTCGGGCAGCCTCGCGGACGGCGGCTCGTTCACCTACACCGACTCCGGGAACGATAGCACTAGCGCCAGCTAGCGCCAGCGACTCGGGCAGCAGCGGGTCCGACGGGTCGTCCTCCGGGACGAACACCGAGAACGACACGGCGACCGCTACGACGACGCTGAGCGAGTCGGACGGCGGCGAGAATGCTTCGGGCACCTCGACCGAGACAGTCGGCTATCAGCAGAGCTATGCCCCCCCTTCGGGCGGCTCCGGGGCGCCTGTCGTCACCACGACGAACAGCTATAGCGGCTCCGACAGAACGGATTACAGCGACTCCGGCGAGGACGGCGGGGTCACGTTCAACGTCAGCGACAAGACGACCGACAGCTACAGCGGCAGCGACACGGCCACCACGGGCGGCGCCTCCGGCCCGACCGACGACGAGACCCAGGACAGCCAGAACACGGACGAATCCACTGTGACCGTGTCGGGTGTCAACGACGGCTCGGGCTCCGGCTCGGGCGGGGGCTTCGACGGTTCCAACGACGGGGCGACCATCCATCATTCGAGCGGCGGCACGTTCCACGAACACGACTTCACCGACCCCTCCAATAACAGTTGGACCGACGACGACGACAAGGTGACTGGATACTTCGACGACAGTGAGTCGGGCACGTACATGGGTATGCCCTTCTCGTCGTCCGGGAGTGGCAACAACTCGGTGGAGATCACCGGGATCAGCTACCCCGGCGGCTTCAACGAGACCGGCGACAATGAGAGCCATTCGCCCCCCAACGGCACGTCCAGCGGACCCTCGCCCGGCGGTGAGTTGGTCCTGGACATCTCGAACGAGTCCGAGCGGGCCTACTACGGCTACCAGTCCGCTATCGCGAAGACCTTCGGCATCCTGCTGGGCACCTTCCAGATCGCTCAGGCGCCGGGAGCGCCGGCACCCCCGATGCAGAACGGCGCGCCCTTCACCCCCCAGGAGATGGCGGGCCTGGACCCGCAGGACCTCCAGAATGAGATCACCAACGTCAACGCGGAGATCGCCAACAACATCGCGATGTCGAACGCCTTCTCGACCTTGAGTTCGGCCGTCAGCGCCGCCGGGAAGACGGCGGTCTCGTTCAACCTGGGCATCGTCCAATTCGACTCCCTTCTGATCCAGGGGCTTCGCGAGGCGGGCGGAAAGCTTACCGGCATGATCGACCTCACGGCCAGAAGCCTCAATCAACTCTCGACCAACTACCTCAACAAGGCGAACAGCCAGCAGACCTACCTCTCGCAATTGAGGTCGGCGCAGAGGGCCCAGGCCCGGCTGAGGGCCCTCGACAAGCCGAAGCTCCCCCCTATCCCGCGAAATCCCTGAGCCCGGTCGTTGAGGGGAGGTCCCGCCCCGCCTGTGGCCGGCCCTGGCACGAGGGCCGCAGGCAACGGAGGCATGGAAATGGGTTCGTCTCGTTAGTCCCGAAGCCGCGCGGAGGCCCGGATGCAGAACTGGACTTTGGCATCGATCGTCCTGGCGGGATCGATCATCTTCCGCTGCTCCCTGTCGCCCGAGGCTCTCGCCACACCGAGGCCGGGCGATCCGCCCGACCCGGCCCCGCGGGGCCCGGAGTCGCTGCGGGGGGAATGGGTATGCATCTACTGGAATTACGAGGGGATTTCGAGCGGCGTCGACTTTGAAGCTCGCCCCGCAGACCCCTGGTTGCATCCCTTCGTCTCGGGCGACACCTGGTCGTGGAGGCCCGACCCGAAATCCCCGCCGGTGCTCTACTCCCGGATCTCGGCGGGCGATGATGGCCGGACCGTGGATCTCGCCACGATCGACCGGAAGGAGAGCCTCCGTGGGATCTATGACATTCGTGGCGACCTCCTCCGAATCTGTCTCAGCACGGACAGGCCGGGCGTCGGCCGGCCGACTGACTTCACCATCCTACCGTTCGAGAAGGAGGTCACCCTGACCTACTGCCGGGTTGGCGTCGAGGCCGCCGATGCCAGGCAATCCCAGATCGCATGCGTCAGCGAGGCAATCGTCGCCGATGCCGCGACGTCCAAAGCGTTCTCGAAGCTCAGCCTCGACGCAAGCTCCGGGCGGATCGCGGTCCCGGCCTTTGATGTCGGGGCCCCCCATTTCGACTCCGCCCTGCTGGAGCGACTACGCGCGTCGATCGGTGTCGTCCGAGGCAAAGTGGTCGCCTCCACGGCCTCCTTGAACAATTTGGCTCATAGCTATGTCGCGCGGGCTCAGGAGCGTCAGGCTCTTTTCGATCGCCTTGTCGGGGAGTCGAGGGCGGCGGCGCGGGCCAAGATGAAGAAGCGCGAAGAGGCGGCCCCTGGTCGACCACCAGGCGACAAGCCATGATACATTTAGGGAAGGGGGTCAGACTTTAGGGAAGGGGGTCATAGGGAAGGGGGTCAAGGGGAGGAGCTTGTGGCGAAAGTCCCCCCGGGTGGGGACCTCGATGGAGAGCGAAGCCCAGACGGTGCCGTCGACCAGCTCTTCCTCGACGGACCCGACCAGACGGCCCGCAGTTCGCCTCGTCAGCGCCTCGGCCTGGGCCTTCAGGAGCGCGACGGGGATCGGGTCGGGCCGATCGTCGCGGAAGTCGGGCCCCCAGAGATCCGTCGCCCAGAGATCCGTCGCGATTTCGGGCTGGGTCTCGGGCATCGTGAGCCTCCTTCAACACGCGGTCCCCTCTCCGGCTCAGCCCAGCCCGGCGGCCTCGGCGGTGGCCTCCAGGAGGAGGAGCATCTCGAGGCGCTGGAGCCGTCGGGCGACGGTCTCCTCGGAGGTCCCGGGTCGGGCCCGGCCGGCCAGCTCGATCAGGGCCGAGGGCTCCCAGGTTTCGGAGCGGCCGATCCGGGTGGCGTGGGCCCCCTCGGCCTCGAGGATCGGCCGGGCCGCGGCGGCGAGCGGTCGGAAGATCGGGTGGCGGCCGACCCGGCGGAACCAGTACGCGGCGTTGCCGGCGTCGGGCTCGCGGCGGTGGGCGATCCCGTGCCAGTAGGCCGAGACGTCGCGCTCGCCCAGGTCCTCGGCCTCCTGCGCCGCGGCGTGCGAGGCGTCCCAGAAGTCCTGGACCTGGAGCAATCCCGCCGCCAGCGCGAGCCGGGCCGGTCGGGCGGCCTTCAGGCCCGTCGCCGCCGCCAGGGCCGGGTCCGACAGGGCGGCGCGGAGGGCCGGGTGCCGGGGCATCGCCTGCGCGAGCGGGGGGCCGTGGCCGTCGTCCGGGCCGAGCGCATCGGCGGCGACGGCCGCCACGAGGTCGGCCGGGCCGAGCCCGAGCGACCGGCCCGCCTCGTCCCAGGTGGCGCCCCCCTCCAGCCGGCCGATGACCGAGGCGACCGCGACCGGCGACCCCGGCCGGCCCACCGACGGCCCGTCGGGGCCCCGCGTCACCCTCGTCCCGATGATGCCCATGGCGGGATTGTCCTCCGTCCGTCGTCCCGGCCCGATCGGCCCGGCCGTCCGCCGACGGTCTGGCCACCGGACTGTCCTCCCGATCATACTCGGGGAGACCGCCCGACGACAGGAACCGACGCGAGACGACCCCGATGGCGACCGACGACGACGACGACGACCGGGCCCGCGAGCCGACCCTGCTCCGCCGCCGCGAGATCGAGGCGGAGATCGCCGGGCCGCTGATCCGCGGGTTCGTTGAGGCGATCGGCCGCGACGCCGCGCTCGACGTCGTCCGCACGGTGATCTCCGACCTGGCGCGCGCCGCCGGCGCGGACCTCGCCGCCCGGCTCGGCGACGCCTCGCTGCCGGCCTTCGCGCAGGCCCTCGACACCTGGAAGGCCGGCGGCGCCCTCGAGATCGACCTGATCGAGTCCACGACCGGCCGGCTCTCGTTCAACGTCACCCGGTGCCGGTACGCCGAGATGTACCGCGCCCTCGGGCTCGCCGACCTCGGCGGGAGCCTCTCGTGCCGCCGCGACTTCGCCCTGATCGAGGGCTTCAACCCCGGGATCGCCCTCGAGCGCAGCCGGACGCTCATGGAAGGCGCACCCGATTGCGACTTCCGGTTCCGGGCCGAGGGGCCCGCCGCCGAGGACGGAGAGGCCGGCCCGTCGCCCCCCGACGCCGAAGTCCAGGGGCGGACGGCCCCGGGGCCGGACCCGGCCGACGCGGGGACGAGGGCCGGCCCGTGATCCGTCGGCGATCGGAGAGCGATGCGGCCGGGTCCGGCCCCGGAGACGGCCCGGCCCCGGCCGCCGGCCCGCTCCGCCGGGCCGCGACGCTCGCCGGGCTCGGGGCCGCCGGCGCGGGGTTCGTCGGGCTCGTGCTGGTCCTGCCGAACCTCTGGGGGCTCACCCCCCGGGCGGTCCGGGACCATCCGGGCGAGTGGGCGGCCTTCGCCGGGCTCGCCGCCTTCGCGGCCGTCGGCCGATGGGGGGGCGACCGCGACCGGGCCCGGGTCGCCCGGGTCGACGACGCGGCCGGCCGGCTGCTGGACGGCTGGGCCGCCCCGGCGATCGGCCTCGGCTGCCTCGCCCTGCTGGCGAGCTGGGCGCCCCAGTACCTCACCTGGCCCTGGAGCCGCGACACCGAGGCGTTCGCCGTCCTCGCCCAGTCGTGGGACGCCGGGATCAGGCCCTATCGCGACATCCTCGCGTACAACTTCCCCGGCGAGACGTATTACCACTGGATTCTCGGCAAGCTCGGCGGCTGGGGGCGGACCGTCGCCGTCCACGGGGCCGACGTCGCCCTCGTCGGGCTCCTCGGCGTCGCCCTCGTCGCCTGGAGCCGCCGACGGTTCGGCTCGGCCGTCCCGGGGCTGGTCGCCTACCTCGCCTTCCTCCACGACTACCTCGGCTACCTCTACGACATCGTCGCCCAGCGCGACTGGCACGCGACGCTCGGCGTGGTGCTCGCCCTGCTCGTCGCGCAGGCATGGCCGGGGCGCGGGGGGAGGCTCGTCTCGGCGATGGCGGCGGCCCTGGCGCTGGCGGTCCGCCCGCAGGTCGTCCTGTTCCTGCCGGCCCTGGCGGCGGCCGTCGACCCCGGGGGATCGGCCTCGCCCCGCGACCGGCTCCGCGCCGTGGCCGGGTGGGCCCTGGCCTTCGGGGCGTCCTCGGCGTTGGCCTTCGCGCCCGTGTTCCTCTCGGGGATGGGGGGCGACTTCCTCCGCGGGCTCCGGCTCGCGGCCTACGGCGGGCCGTACAACAAGGCCACCCCGTCGAGCGTCCTGGCGACCTTCCTCGGCCAGTTCCGCGAGGGGCGGACCGCCGCGGGGCTGGCCCTGGCCGTCGTCGCGGCGACGACCGGGCCGGCCGGACTCAGGCGGGTCGCCCGGCCCTGGGCGCTGGGCCTGGTCGGGGCGCTCCTGTATGCGCCGATCAGCCCGGTGCAGCACGACTATTTGAGGCACGCGGCGGTCCTGCTCCGCTCGGTCGCCCTGGCGACGCCCGCCGCCCGGCTGCTGGCGCTCGGGAACCTCGACCGGACGGTCCGGCTCGTCGTCCTGGCGCTGATGGTCCGCGCGGTGATGCCCGAGGCCCCCCGCTTCTGCCTGCCCGCCGAGAGCCTGAAGGCCCTCGGGACCCTCGCCCGAGGCGAGGAGGCGGCCCGGACCCCCCGGGGCGCCGAGGGGGCCTTCTACGACTACCCGGAGGGGTCCGACGACCGGCCGGGCGACTGGCGGGTCCGCGTCCGGGTGCTCGACTATCTCCGCACACGGACGTCGCCCGGGACGCTCGTGGCCAACGTCCTCAATCGGTATCCGTTCGAGCCGATCAACGGCCCGACCGGCCGGATCTCGCCGTTCCGGTGCGAGTCGGGGATCTGCTGGATGATGTGGGTCGCCGTCGACCTCGACGGGGAATTCGCCGAGGCGCTCGGGTCGGCGACCGACGCGGTCGTCGTCTGGGAGCCCGATCAGGCCCGCGTCGACCCGCGGATGACGCTCCCCCGGACCGTCGCCGCGATCCGCCGCGACTACCGCCCCGAGGCCCGCTTCGGCCCGATCGAGGTGTGGCGCAAGGTCGGCGGCCCGCCGGCCCCGGCCCCCTGAGGGGCAGGGGGGGGCAGAACGGCCGGCCCCGATCGCCGTCAGACGCCTTGATAGGTCGTGTAGAAGCTGGAGAAGTCGTTGTCGAACCGGAAGTTGGTGAACGAGACGGTCACCGAGACGTCGACGGCCTCGACGTAATGCAGGCAGCCGACGGGGAGGAAGAGGATCTCGCCGGGCCCGAGCAGGCATTCGAGGATCTGCGGCGCGTGGGCGGCGGGGCGGGGCGACGGCGGGGTCGTCCGGCCGTCGACCCGCGAATAGACGTGGAAGTCGTTGGCCATCAGCGGGATGTCCCACGACGGGGCGATCTTGACCCGCTTCCGGCCGACGACCTGCGCCATGAAGTTGTTGGTCAGGTCGTGGTGGAACGGGGTGACGGTCCCGGCCGGGCCGATCCAGAGGAAGCCGTTGCGCCGGTCGCGGCCGTCGAGATATTCGGGGACCTGGACGATGTCGTCCCAGAGTTCGGCCAGGGCCGCCTTGTTCTTCGAGTCGTTGTTGGCCGTCATGTAGAAGTCGTTGGTGACCCCCGCCGCGCGGACCCGGGTGAGGAAGTCGCGGAAGGTCAGGGTGTGGATGAACTTCTGGCGCTCGACCTCGTAATTCCCGGTCGCGGCGTCGCGGCCGAGCTGGACCTCGACCTCGCGGTCGCCGAACCGGTCGGCGAAATCGTCGAGCCCCCAGGTCGTCATCGCGGGCCAGTCGTCCATCATCCCCGTGATGATGACCGGCCGGTTCGCGGCGTAGTAGTCGGCGAGGAAGGTCGCGCGCGGGAGCCGCTCCCGGCGTTCGACCTCGGCCGACCGCGGGTGCATCCGGTTGAGCTTCCGGTAGGCCGCGAGGATCCAGTCGCGCTTCCGGAGGCGGTCCAGCAGCCGGCCCGCCGCGGCGACGTACGGGCTCCGGAGCGCCCGGCCGATCTCGCGACCGGCCTCCTCCGGGGAGAATCCGCTGCCGATCAGGACCGGCAGGATGCTCTCCCGGGTCCCCCCGAGCATCAGGTTCTCCGCGACCCAGCGCCGCCAGTCGTCGTCGAACCGACGTGCCGGCCCGGGCCCGACCGCCGCGACGCCCGGGGCCGTCGCGGTCCCGGTCGTGCCGTGGCCGCGGAAGTCGTCGTCCTGCCTCTCGTCCGCCATGACGTCCCCCTTTGCTCCTGCTCGCGGGACCGCTCCTCGCCGGCCTCCCTCCGGCGACGGCGAGGCCGGTGATCCCGTCGTAACAGACCTGGCCCGAGTCGTCGAACCCGAAGTCCACGGGACCCGGCCGAGCCGCCCGATCCCCCATCGCCCCGACCCGACGGCCGGTCCGATCGCCGGGGGAGAATCGGGGGGCGGGATGACCGACGGGCGCACGACCCGGCCGTCGATCCCCCCGCCCCGCCGATTGCCTATCGATGACGGGGGCGGACCGCCACCGCCGTCCGGACCGGGAGCGGCGTCAGCGCCCGCCAGGCCGGGCCGGCGAGCGTGCTCCGCGAGATCACCGCGTTATAATCCCCGCCGAGCGGGGCACCCATCGGGCCGGTCAGGCCGCCGGGGCCGGCGATGTTGACCGACAGGAGGTACCGATCGTGGATGTTGAGCCGATAGGCGGGCAGGAGCGTGACGCTGTGGGTCGTCGGGTCGTACGACGCCGCACGGAAGGCGATCGGGAGGCCCGGGATTGACCCGCCACGTCCCGGCCCGCCGAGCGTCGTGATCCCGTAGTTCCTCACGTCCTGGGCCCGCGCCGGGTCGAGCGGCGTGCCGAACGTGAGCACCAGGAGCGTCGGCTGGGCATGGTAGCCGAATCGCCTCAGCAGGATCACCGGAGGCGGTGTCGGTGTCGGCGTCGGAGTGGGCGTCGGCGTCGGGGTCGGGGTCGGCGTCGGAGTGGGCGTCGGCGTCGGGGTCGGGGTCGGGGTGGGCGTCGGGGTCGGCGTGGGGGTCGGCGTCGGCGTCGGGGTCGGGGTGGGCGTCGGGGTCGGCGTGGGGGTCGGGGTCGGCGTCGGCGTCGGGGTCGGCGTGGGGGTCGGCGTCGGCGTGGGGGTCGGGGTCGGCGTCGGCGTGGGGGTCGGGGTCGGGGTCGGCGTCGGCGTGGTGCACACGTTGGAGAGGGCGTTGGTGTCCAGCGTTACGGCGCCGTGCTGGGCCAGGGCCCGGCCGGATGAGATGTTGGAGCCGGTGTTCAGGGTGATGCTCGTGAGGGCGAGGATATTCCCTTCGAAGGCGGTCCGTGTCCCGAGCGTCGCGGAGCTTCCCACCTGCCAGAAGACGTTGCAGGCGTCGGCGCCATTGATCAGGAGGACGGACGAGTCGGTCGCCGTCGTCAGCGTGCTGCCGATCTGGAAGACGAAGACCGCATTCGGGTCCCCCTTGGCGTCGAGGGTCAGCCTCCCGGTCAACAGGGCCGACGTCGAGTACTTATACACGCCCGGCGTGAGGGTCTTCCCGCCCAGGTCCTGGCCGGTCAGGTCCCGGTCGGGGACCTCGCCGACGAGGACGTTGTACGCCGTCGCGTTGTCGACCTCGGCCTGGGCCGCGACCGCATCCGCCCGGTGGATCGTCCCCCCCCGGACGCTCCCCGGGGGGAAGCCGATGACGGCGCTGCCCGGGCTGACGCCGACGTTCCCGACCAGGACGCTCGCGCCGGTGTTGGTCACCGTCGAGCCGGCCAGCACGACGAAGCTCGCCGCGGTCCCCAGCGACGGCAGGGTCGCCATTAGGACTCGCCCTTCACACGTCTCGACGGTCCGCATCGGCCGGCGGATCCGGCATCGGTACCGGCGCGCTAAAGACATCGGCGAGGCCTCCGAGGGCGCAAGGTGATGAAACGGGATCGGCTTTGTGATTCAGGGATCTAGATCGGAAAAAAACCGAACACGCATGAACCGTCCCGCTTTACCCGCGTCCCCCAGCTTCCGCTTTACTTAAACAATCGAACTCTCGGCACTTAAGGCGTGCGCGACCCCGGCCGGGGGTCATCCCGGCCCGCGAATCGGCAGATTTCGGGGACGGGTGGCAGGGGTTGGGAGGAGGATAGCGGCCCCGGCCCTGGGAGGGGGGACGCCGACCGGGGCCGAGCACCGCGGTCGAGGGTCCCGCGGAGGCGATCCGAGGTTGCATCGGCCCCCGGGGACCCGGCTTGCGCGTGGGCCCGCCCGGCCGCCCGTCGATGGCGGAGGCCGGCCGATCGGACCGCCCGGGCGACGCCGGGCGGGTGCGCGGGGCCGCGATCCCGGCCACGCGGAGGAGTCCCCTCATCGTCGAGGCGGCGATGCCCCGGACCGTCCCGGGTCGCGCCCGGCAGGGGCGCAACGGCGGACGACGCCCCGGCCGTCGGGCCCGGGCGTCGTCGCGATGTGTGCGGCTCGGTCCGATCCGGGCCCGGCCCGGCCCGGCCGCGGTTCAGATCGGGTAGAGGTTCTTCAGCTCGGCCCGGGCCTTGGCGCTCCCCTTGGAGGCCTTGATCAGCGGGAAGGTCTGGACCTTGCCGTCGACCTCGAGGGTGAGCTGCCCGGTCCGGATCACCGAGGTGGCGACGCGGACGTAGCGGGTCGTCCCGTTCGGGAGCCAGACGTGGATCCGCTGGAGGTTCGGCTTGAACATCCGCCGCGAGATCCCGGTGCACTTGGTGCCGACGCCGCCGAGGTACTTCGCCTTGCCGCGGGTCGTGACGTGATTGCCGAACGACGTCTTCTTGCCGCTGACTTCGCACTGCCGACCCATGGGGACCGCTCCTGTCTGTCGCTCGCGATTCGTCACCGTCTGTGTCTGTCTGTGCGTGCGTGCGTGATTCGTGGTCCCGATCAGACCTTTTCCTTGGCCGTCGGGTTGTGCGGCTTGCTCCGCTGGACGTTGCCGCACTCCTCGACGAGGTGGCAGACCTTGTGGGGCGGGACGGCGAGCTTGCACTGGGGGCAGATGTTCAGCGCGGGCGCGAGCAAGGCGTCGTGGCTCCTCCGCATCCCCTTCTTGGACTTCGACGTGCGTCTCTTTGGTACGGCCACGACCGGCACTCCCTGCGTCCACGCGGATCGAGTGATGCGGAAAAGGGGCGATTATCCCGATCCGCGCGGGACTCCGCAAGGTCAATCGCCGGTGGCGACGATTTCCGATTTCCGACGAGAGTGCGACGGGGAGGCTCAGGTGGCGGCGGCCAGGGGGGGGCAGATGGTCCGGAGCCGCTGGAGTAGCTCGGGCAGGTCGATCGGCTTGGTGATGAAGTCGACGGCGCCGGCCCGGCGGGCCTCGGCCTCGGCGTGGGTCGTCGCGTCGGCCGTGATCGCCACGATCGGCACCATCGCCGTCTCGGGCCGGTCGCGGAGCTTGCCGATCAGCTCGATCCCGCCCATCACGGGCATCATCAGGTCGGTCAGCACCAGCTCCGGGCGGAAATCGGCCAGGCACGCGAGCGCGTCCTGGCCGTCGTTCGCCTCCCTCACGTCAAAACCCTGGAGCCGCAGGAGGCGACCGAAGGCATACCGGAGGAACGGGGCATCTTCGACGAGCAAAACCCGGGGCATCCGTTCGACGGTCGCCGACACGATCCACCTCCCTTGTACCACGGGCCCGTCGCCTGTCAGCCGCCCCCGCCCGGGATGGTCCCCGGATCGGAGCCGCTCGGCCGGACCGCGATGCAAGAAAACCGGGCCGGGACTGCCCCGGCCGCGTCGCCGCGGACGTGAATCCCGCGGCATCTGTTGATCTTGAGCGATGTTGCAAACCGCGGGCCGATCGCTCAGGTTCCCCGAAAAAGGCCCGCGGCCGGCGAGCCGAACCGGCCCCCGGGCCGGCCGACCCGCACGACCGTCGGCCGCCGACCGCCGCCGATCGGGAACGGGCCAGCACCTGTTGCCGGTTTGCGGGAAAGCGGGTAACACTCCCACCGTCGGGACGCCGATCAATGAGTCTGTCGCGCGCGACGGCGGGGAGGTCGACGTCATGGACGGCTGGCTCAGGGCGGCGCGGGGGATCGCCTGGACGGCCCTCGCGGGGGTCGCGGGCGTCCTCATCTACGCCGAGGCGGCCCCGACTCGCCCCCCCGAGGGGGTCCGGGCCTACCGGGACATCATCTATCGACGGGCCGGGACGAGGTCGCCCCGGCTCGACGTCTACGTCCCCGACTCCGGCGCGGCGCCCGTGTCGGGCCGGCCCGTCCTCGTCGCGATCCACGGCGGCGGCTGGCGGGGGGGGACCAAGAACGGCTACGGCCGCGAGATCGCCCGGATCGCGCGGCACGGGTATGCCGTCGTCTCGGTCGAGTACGTCCTCTCCGGCCCCGGCCGGCCGAGCTGGCCGGAGAACCTCGACGACGTCCGCGAGGCGGTCCGCTGGGTCCGTCGTCACGCGGCCGACTACGCGATCGACCCGACCCGGATCGCCGCGATCGGCTCGTCGGCCGGGGGCCACCTCGCGGCCTTGCTCGGCACGAACGCGGGCGGGGCCGACCCGGGGTCGCGAGTCCAGGCCGTCGTCGACCTCTACGGCCCGACCGACCTGGCCCGGCTCTACCGGAGCCCCGGCGCGGTCGTCCCGCTCGAGACCCTGCTGGGCAAGCCGCCCGGCGACGCCCCCGGGCTGTACGACGACGCCTCGCCGGTGGCGCACGCCTCGTGCGACGCCGCCCCGACCCTGATCATCCACGGCGAGGACGACGACACCGTCCCGCTCGCCCAGTCCTCGGCGCTGACGGACCGGCTCCGGGCCGCGGGGGTCCCGGCCCGCCTGATCGTCGTCCCGGGCGTCGGCCACGCCTTCGGCCTGGAGGTCGCCGGCCGCGACCTCGTCCCCGAGATCCTCAGCTTCCTCGAGGTCGCTTGGGCCCGCGCGGGGCGATACGCCCCGGGCGACCCCGGCGGGCCGCCGATCGCGGCGCACCATCCGAACGGACGAGGATCGACGGGTCTTCCTCGCGCGGAAGGAGGCGATTGACGTTGAAGTCGCCGCGGGCGTGGCACCGGCGGTAGGCCAGCTCGTCGAGCGTTTCGTCTCGGTCGTGGAGATCGGCGTTCGGGGGGGCCGTGCGAGGCTTCGGGGGCACGTCCCGCGATGACGGAGCAGATCATCGCGGCGGCTTGCAGGCACAGACCCAACACGAACTTGGGCACGCATGCTGAAATTTTCGCGACGATTATTCTTGCAATGGAGCTGGGAGGCGATCACAGTCAGATTAGGCGGTCGCCCTGCACTTCTCGAGTCCTTCTCGATTCGGGGCGTCCCCTGTTCGCCTCGTGTCCCTCGAACACAGGAGGAGGATCCGTCACAGGGATGTCGCGTCCGCGCCTCGCCGGGTTGCCGGCGTTGCTGGCGATCGGGTGCCTCGGCATGATGGTCGCCGAGGTGGCTGGCCGATCGGATGACCCGAAGGCGGCGTCGATCCAGGGCGGTGGAGTGTGGTGGTGCCGGAAGTCCACGACCTGGATCGGTGGCGCGTGCCTGCCGACCTGTCCGGCGACCAACTACGTCGAGGGCACGATGGCCTGCAGTTGCTGCATCGACTCGGTCGACTGCGGACCCTGCAATGGCACTTATGGCCAGGTCTCGACCACCTGCTGGTGATCCCGCCTCGATACCAAATCGATCGCTCCGTGAGCGTGGAACGCGACGCATAGGGGTCGTCGCGCTCGGGCCCGAGCGGGCGAGCCCCCCCTCGCCCGCGTTTTCTCGGCGGTGGAGACCATGTTCGTCATCTTGCTGGGGTTCCTGGCGCCGTCAGGCGGGCCGGATGTGCTGGCAGAGGTCCAGGCGAGGATCGCGGAAGTCTGGGGGGAAGGCCGTCCCACGAGGAGCCTCCGCGTCAAGTGCCTCATGACGCTGAAGGTCGAGCACAAAGACCCGGCGCTCGACGACCCGTATTTCCCGAATTATAGCAAGTCACTGAGCGTCGCTCGGCCCCAGACGCGGTGGACGGAGGAGATCGCCCGACGAGGCGGCAAGCATTACGCCAAATTTCGCTTCCTGACCCCCGCGCCCGACGCCCCCCCCCCCCGGGACATCATTTACCTCTCGAATGGCCAGACTTCCTATCGCCACGAGCCGTCGAACACGAGCGCCGAGAAGTTCGGGGGGGTGCCGATCAATACGCAAGTGGTCGAGAACTACTACGGCGACATGATCGGCTTCCCCGGCAAGGTGTTGGCGGCGACGCGGTCGGTGCCCGGCGAGCTGGGCGAGCCATTCGCCGTGAACCAGCTCCTCGCCTCGGGGAAGTATCGCGTGGAGGGCGAGGAGGATGTCGAGGGCGAACCCTGCCTGATCCTGGGACGACCCGGGCTCGACCGGCTCTGGCTCGCGAAGCGCAAGGGCCTCGCGGTCGTCCGGAGGGAGTGGCGGTGGACGGTCGGCGGCCCCTTGAAGCGCCGCATCCGTAACGCGAATTTCCGGCCGATCGCCGACGGGGCATGGCTCCCCCACGTGGCCGAGATGGAGATCTACGGCCATCCCACCACGGTGCCGGGGCGGAGGGTCGGGGTGCTCCGCGCCGAGGTCCAGGAGGCGGAGGCCGACGTCCCGGACTCGCTCTTCGAGCCTCATTTCCCGCCCAACACCCTCGTCAGGGACATGGACCGGGGGACGCAAAGTCTCGTCGGGGCCGACGATCCGACGCTCGACGGGATCGTCAAGCGGGTGGCGGACTTGCCTCCGATGTTCCGCCCCGTGCCCTGGTATGAACGAGTGCAGCCCTATGCCATCGGCATCGCCGCGATCGCGATCGCGGCGGCGGCGTGGCTCGCGATGAAGAGGAGGCGAGCATGACGGCTCTGACCTTGGCCCTGGCGATGGTCATCATCGGGGCGCCCCCTGAGGGGCCGGACCCGCCTGACTCCTGGCGCGATTCCCTCCGCTGCGGCCCGAATTGCCTCTATGCGTTCTTGTCGCTCCACGGGCGGCCCCGGACGCTCGACGATATCCTGGAGCGCGTCCCGATCGGGCCTCGGGGGGCCGCGCTCGATGATCTTCGCCGCGCCGCCGCGGCCCTGGGGGTCCCCAGCCGGGTCGTCAGGTCGAGCCCGGACCGGCTGGGCGATTGGCCCCTGCCGGCCGTCGCCCACCTCGACGTCCGCGAGGGGCATTATGTCCTCGTGGTCGCCGTCACGGCCGAGGATGTGACCGTCGCCGACATGTCGACCGGCGAGATCAAGCCCGTGGCCTCGGACCAATTCTTCGCGACGTGGAGCGGCTACCTCCTCGTCGCCGACACCGAGCGGGCGGCCCGGCTCGGCCTCTGGGGCGCGGGCTTCGCGGCCTGTGCCGGCCTGGCCGCCTTTCTCCGGAAGCGGGCCGCGGCCGGGGGCGAACCGGGCGCGGGCAAACCGGCCGGTCGGGGGCTGATCGTGGCCGGAGTTGTCTCGATCCTGGCCGTCATCCTCGGCTGGGCGTCGTCCGGCCCGTCCGCCTCGGGACGCGATCCGGGCCAGGCCGGGGCGACAGTCATCCTGGAACGTCCGGTCGCGATCCCCCCGACCTGGACGAGGGACGGTGTTGCGGCCTCGATCATCTCCCCAGGGCGGTGGGATCGGATCGCGGTCAAGCTGCAGCCGGATCGTCCCCTGCCGCAGGTGGCCCACCTGCTCCATCATCTGGAAACCTGGGGGTCGTCGGCCGCGTTCCCGGGGAATCCGGCCGCGCTGTCAGGACCCCGGATGCTGGTCGGTCTGCTCCAAGGGCGGACCGACTCGCCCCTCCTGCCGCAATCGCCCTTGATCTACCGTGACTCCTCGGGTCGTCCGCGGCTGACGAGCTCGGGAGAAGAGGGTTCCGAAACCCACACGAATCAGGTCCTCGCGAGCTGCGCCGCCCTGGGCCTCCCGAGTCGACAAACCCTCGAATCCGACGGCATCAGGACCACGCTCGCGGCGTTGGTCGAACGGGCGCGAGAAGACTTCCACCTCCGGGGCGAGACGGAATGGTCCGCGATGGCCTTGGCCCGCTACGCGCCGAGTCGGGAGCCGTGGCGGAATCGCTGGGGCCACTCCTCTGACTTCAATGCGATCGCCGAACACTTCCTGTCGACCCCCTTCGGCCAGGGCACCTGCGCGGGCACCCACGTCCTCCAGGCCTTGACAGTGCTCTTGCGCGTCGACGGCGAGCGTTCGATCCTCTCCCCGGCGATCTCCGCGCGGGTCCGACTGCGGCTCGCGGACGCCATCGCGAGGCTCGCGGCCAACCAGCGTCCCGGAGGTTACTGGACCCCGGATTGGTTCCTGAGATCGGCCGAGCCGTCGTCGAACGAAGATTACGACGCGGTGTTGTTCGACCCGTCGCTCCTCGCCCAGGCCACGGGTCATCACCTGGAATGGCTCCAGATCGCCCCGACCGGCCTGGCGATCGAACCCGAGGCGAGGCGAAGGGCAATCGCCTGGTGCGCCGACGTCCTGGATCGTGCATCGGCGGAGGACGTCGAGAAGAACGTCTGCCCCTACACCCACTGCTTCCGGATGGTGAAGCGGTACGCCGCGCCGGCGTCCGACCCGGGAGGGCCTCGTCCATGAACGCTTGCGCGCTCTGGCTCGTGCTGGCCGCGACCAGCAGCGGCCCCGCCATCGGCCCGCCGGGCCTGCCGCTCACCGCGGTCGCTGAGCGATTCGAACGACTCGCCGATCGACTCCGGCGCTATCGGATGACCTGCCGATGTTGGCGGGTCGAAGGCGGCGAACGTCGGCCGGTCACCGAGGTCGAGCAGGCCGTCGATGGCCTGAAGAGCTGGCAGCGCACCCTCCATTACGACGCCCGATACGACTCGACCGAGCTCGCCCTGCGTTACGACCCGAGGCTGAACATCCTGGCGACGAACGAACAGTTCCGCACCTTCTTCAAAGAGAGGACGCGCGAGGCCTGGATCGATGGCCTGCCGCTGCCGCCGCGCGCGGGGCGCGACCTCTTCGATCAGTTCGAGAAGCTCTTCCTCTGCCCGCCGTCGATGCGCGATCATCTCGACCGACCGCTCGCCATCGAGGGCTCGGGGGATCGGATCTTTCGATGTCGCTGGCGCGACATCTTCTTCCCGGCCGCGCTGCGTCAACCCGGCTGGGCCGCCGAGCCGGGCGCGACGGGCGTCGACCGGGTCGTCCTGCGGAGGACGATCGCCCCCGGGTTCACGGACCGGATCTGGCTCGACCCGTCCAGGCATGGGGCACTGGCCCGCCGCGAGATGGACCTCGGCGGCGGCAGGACGATGGTCAGCGAATTCGCCGATTTTCGCCCGCTCGGCGACGACCTCTGGCTGGCCTGGGGCTGCCGGTGGTATCGCGGGGGTGAGATCCTGGAGCAAGAGATCGTGAGCTTGAGCCTCGACCCGATCCCGCCCCACGCGCTCAATGTCGCCCTGCCGCCGGGGACGAGGGTCGTCGATCATCGGGACGGGACGACCCGCGTCCTCGCGGGCGGATCGGACCAACTCGACGAGGTGGTCGACCGGTCCCGCCGGCTCCACGACCTGCCCCGCCCCGCCCGGGTCTGGGTGCCGTCGGGACCGATCCGAGCCGCGGCGGCGGCGATCTTGGGCGCGTCGATCGCCGCCTTCGCCCTGCGACGCCAACGGGCCGCCGTGGCCGTCCGGCCCATGCCGGGCGGCTTCAGCTTGATCGAGGTCCTGGTCGTCATCGGCATCATCGGGCTCCTGGTCGGGCTCCTGCTCCCGGCCGTGCAGTCGGCCCGCGAGGCATCGAGGCGGGCCGGGTGCATCAACAACCTCCGCCAGATCGGCCTGGCCCTGCATCAGTACGAGCGCGACCATGGCCAACTGCCGGCCGGGCGGCTCCCCAATGTCGTCCCGTACGTCGGCTGGAAGGGCCGCAGCGCCTTCGTGGCGATCTTGCCCTACATCGAGGGGCAGCAGGCGTACCAGAGCTATAACTTCGCGACCTGGGCGCACGGCCTGCCGAACATGACCAGCGAGCTGGCCCGGCCCGGGTCGTTCGTCTGCCCGAGCGACGCCGCGTCCGGCGCGGCCGTCCCCGGCGGTCCGCTGGCCCGCGACCCCGCGCCCGACCCGCCCGGCGGCTCGTGGCCGGTCGCGCTCACGAGCTACGGCCTGATGTACGGGACCGTCGGCGCGAATTGGGAGTCCCGGCCGAGGCCCGATTGGGACCCCCTCGGTCAGATCAACGGCTGCTTCAACGACCGGCCCAGGATCACCCTGGCCGACATCACCGACGGCCTGAGCCATACGGGCTTCGTCAGCGAGCGCGCCCTGAGCTACCTCAATCGGGACCTTAACGGCCCGGTCGGGCGCTGGGTGATGACCGACGGCGCCTCCACGCTCCTCTACGCGATGCAGCCCCCGAACGTCCTCTTCCGGTTCTCGACCCGCGACCCCCTCCTCGGGGCCGCGTTCACGACGGCCTCGTCGTTCCACCCGGGCGGGATCAACCTCCTCATGGGGGACGGCGCGGTCCGCTTCGTCAAGAACTCGATCGACTGCTGGCCGATCAACCCGGCGACGCAGTATCCGGTCGGCATCGTGACGCTGGCCGACGGGTTCTCGGGTCTGCCGCGATCCGGCGTCTGGCAGGCCTTGATCACGCGATCGGGGGCGGAGGTCTTCGCCGACCCGTAGACATGGGCCCGTCGCCCGGCCCCGTGAGGATACCCGGGCCGATCGACCGGCCGGCTCTCGCCGTCGGCGGCTCGGTCCTCCGGCGAACGAGGGCAAGGACGGTAGGCCCAGGCCAAAGCGTCCGTCCCCGACGGGCCCGGACGCCCGACAGGCGGTCGCGAGGAGCCTGTCCCCGCCCGGCCGGGGTTATGCTAGTGTGGATCTCCGTCGGGAGGGCGTCCGCTCCCGGCCGGTCGGCCGGACGACCGACCGACCCACGGCCCGGATCGAATCGATCCGACGACCCGGCCCGGTCCCGACGAGGCCCGTCCTCCGATGCAACGCCCAGCCGTCCGGCCCTGGGTCCTCGCCGTCGCGGCGTTGGCGGCCTGCCCCGCCTGCGACCGGGCCACCACGTCCGCGCCCGGCGGCCCGCCGCCCGGCGCCCGGTCGCGCGACCCGGCCGGGGCCGATCCCCGCGCGACCCAGTCTCCCGCCCCCGCCCCCGCCCCCAGGCCCGTCGCGATCGCGGCCCGGCCGGGGATCTCCGAGCTGGAGCCGGGCGCGACCCTGCCCTCGACCGCCGGCCAGTCGATCCACGTCCCGGCCTATGCGAGCCTGGTCACCGACGACGGGACGGCCCGGCTGACGATCCACCTGAGCGTCCGCAACCTCGACGAGTCCCGGCCGATCATCGTCACGGCGGTCCGCCACCGCGACGCCGACGGCCGTCCGGTCCGCGACCACCTCCGCGCCCCCGCCCGGCTCGCCCCCCGGGCGGTCCTGGAGGTCGTCCTCCGCCCCGGCGAGGCCGGCCTCGGCGCCGCGTCGAGCTTCCTCGTCGAGTGGGTCGCCGACCGACCCGTCGTCCCGCCGATCGCCGAGGCCGTCATGCTCGGCCCCCCCGGGATCGCCCTCGTCGCCCGCGGCATCGTCATCGAGGACCGATCCCGCCCGGGGCAGGTCCCGCCCCGATGACGCCCCGAGGGATCTCGCGGCTTGACCCGGGCCGGGCCGACCACTATATTCGTTTACACGGATGAACGACCAGGCCGCCGACACCCTGACCGTCGCCAGCGAACTCTTCAAGGCGTTCGCCGACCCGGTGCGCCTCCGACTCCTGAACCTGCTGGCCCGGGGCGAGGTGTGCGTCTGCCACCTGCACGGGGCGCTGGAGCTGCCGCAATCGACGGTCTCCCGCCACCTGGCGTATCTCCGGAAGCGCGGGCTGGTCGTCGGTCGCAAGGATGGGCTCTGGGTCCACTATCGCCTGGCGAAGCCGTCGGGCGATCTCCACCGGACGCTGCTCGATTGCCTGGCCGTCTGCTCTCGAACGGAACAGGTCGGGCGCGACCGGCAACGGCTCGATCACCAGACCTGCTGCGGCGAGTAGGGTCGATTTTTTTGTCCGGGTATATCCGCCTTTGCGGATTCAAAAAAGGGGGGCTTCGATGGAATCGGGCGACCTGAAGACACTTGCCGACGACGGCTCGGCGTGCTGCGAGCCGGATTGCTGTTCCGACGCGGAGAGCGTGAAGGCGGCGGTCCGCGAGCGCTACGCCGAGGTGGCCACGGGCGAGGCGTGCTGCGGCTCGCTCTGCGGCTGCACCGACAACGCCGAGGGCCTGGCCCTCGCGTTCGGCTATTCGGCCGACGAGCTGGCGACCTTGCCCGAGGGGGCGAACCTCGGGCTCTCCTGCGGCAACCCCCAGGCGATCGCGGCGATCCGGCCGGGCGAGACGGTGCTCGACCTGGGCAGCGGGGCCGGGATCGACTGCTTCCTGGCCGCCGCCCGGGTCGGCCCGACCGGCCGGGTGATCGGCGTGGACATGACCGACGCCATGCTGGCCAGGGCCCGGTCGAACGCCGAGGGGGCCGGCCTGGGCCAGGTCGAGTTCCGCAAGGGCGAGATCGAGGCCCTGCCGGTCGACGACGGGTCGGTGGACGTGGTCATCAGCAATTGCGTGCTGAACCTGGTACCCGACAAGGACCGGGCGTTCCGCGAGATCCGCCGCGTCCTGAAGCCCGGCGGCCGGCTGGCCGTCTCGGACATGGCCTGGCGGGCCGAGCCCGACCCGTCGGTCCGCCGCGACCTGGAGGCCCTCGTCGGCTGCATCGGCGGGGCCCTCGTCCTGGACGACTACGTCGCGCGCCTGGAGCGGGCCGGCTTCGCCCGCGTCGAGGTCGTCGAGCACGCCGAGGCGGCCCGGACGATGGTCGAGGTCTCCGGCGCGGAGCCGCCGCCCGGCGTCGATGGCCTGCTGAGCGTCAATATCACCGCCACCCGATAAGGAGCGTCGCTCGTGATGCAGATCGCACTCATCCCGGCCCTGGCCCTCGCCCTGTCCGCCGGCCCGGCGCCGGGCGGCGACCCGGGGCCGCTCGTCCGGGCGCTCCGGCTCGTCCAGGGGCACGGGACGGCCGCGTCCGTCGACCCCGCCAACGACCAGCGGGTCAAGGGGGCCCTGTCCAGGGCCCTCGGCAAGGACGGGAGTCTGGCACCCGAGAAACTGGAGGGACTGATGGACCCCGAGACCATCCGGCGGATGGCCGGCGCGGACGGCCGGATCGACGCATCGGAGATCGGACGCGCGGTCGAGGCGGGCGTGCCCGCGAGCCGCGGCCGGCTCTTGCCGAGGGTCCGCGAGCATGCCGACTGGCTCGCCACGTCCTTCGACCTGATCGGCGAGGCCCACCGCGAGTCCGGGCGGACGCTGGCGGACTGGATCGCCGAGCACCACCGCCCCGGCCGGCCGCTGGACGTGGTCGTGGTCTGCACGGGCAACTCGCGCCGGAGCATCCTCGGGGCGACGATGGGCAACGTCGCCGCCGCCTATTACGGGATGCCGGAGATCCGCTTCCACAGCGGCGGCACGGCCCCGACCGCGTTCAACGCGCGGACCGTGGCCGCGCTGGAGGAGGTCGGCGTCGCGATCGAGCCGGCGGGCCGGGAGGCGACACGGGGCGAGCCCCAGACGGCGAACCCGGTCTACCGGGTCCGCTGGGGATCTCCCGACCCGTCGGGCGGGCCGTCGTTCGAGGCGATCGAGTTCTCCAAGCGCTACGACGACCCGGCCAATCCGCGGAAGGGCTTCGCCGCCCTGATGGTCTGCGGCGAGGCCGACGCCGGCTGCCCGGTCGTCCGGGGGTCGGCCCTCCGGGTCTCGATGCCCTACCTCGATCCCAAGATCTACGACGGAGGCGCCTACGAGTCGGCGAAGTACGCCGAGCGGCGGGACGACATGGGCCGGCTGATGCTGTCGGCGATGATGCAGGCCCGCCGGCAGATCGCGGCCGCGGGGGCCCGGCCCGGAGGGGGTGAGGCCCTGCCTCGCTGATCGGAGGCCCGGGCCGGCCGGGTCATCGCCCCCGGCCGGCCCGCATCAACGCGCCGACGGGACGGTCCCGGGGGCCGAACTCGGGGCGGACCCAGCCCAGGGGGGTGAACCGGCGGGACACCTGGTAGACGTGGGCGACGAATCGCGGGCCGGACTGCTTCTGGATCGGCTCCTTGCCCGCGTAGAAGGGGGGGACCAGCCGGTAGGGGAGGTTGTCGTCGTACTGGAGCCGGAGGACCTCCTCGACCAGGGACGGGTCGATGTCGACCGTCGGCTCGAGGTCGACCTTGTTGTCGTGGACGACGAGGAGGTCGCCGGGCTCCAGGACGGTCCGGCCGGGGGCGATGTGCACCAGGCCGGCGCGCTCGGCGTGGTCGCGGAACCCCCAACGGCCCGCGAACCAGGCGGTCCGGCCCGGCTCGACCCGCGCCAGCGCCGCCGCCGCCGACTCCTCGGCCGCCCGGCGCTCGACCCGGGCCTCCCAGAGGTCGACGCCATAGTACGCGACGCCCAGGACCATCCCCGCGAACGCCGACCACCGGACCGCCTCGCGACGCGACGGGGTCCGGCACGTCCGCGACGCCAGCCGGGCCGCGAGCAGGGTCGCCGCCACCACCACCCCGAGCACCCGACGGACCGCCGAGTACGGCGAGAGCACGAAGAACGCCGCCACCTCCAGCGCCAGCCACGCGACCAGGAACGCGTCGTCCCGGTCCCCCCGCCATCGCCATCGTCCTCGACCCGCGCCCTGTCTCCCTCGGCGGATCAGGAGGACGGCGGCGATCGTCGCGAGGTTGACGGCGAGCAGGACCCCGATCGGCAGGAAGGCCGCCAGGGGGGCGAGGCCGAGGCCGACGGCGACGTAGCCGGCCAGGGAGAACGCCCCCGCCACGCCCGCCGCGATCGGCCGCCTCAGCGCGAGCAGGCCCGTCGCCAGCACCGCCGGCGCCACCCCGCCGAGGATCGCCGTCAGGGCCTTGGCCCCGTTCAGCCGGTCCATCAGCGACGTCCCCCCCTTCCGGCCCGAGTGGAGCAGGAAGTGCGACTCGCCGTAGGCCCGGGCGATCCACGCCTCCCAGCCGACGAACACCAGCGCCGCCGCCAGCCCCGCCGCCAGGCCGAGGCCGACCCTCCGGCGGATCAGGGCGTGCAGGCCCATCGTCGCCGGGAAGACCAGGCCCGTCCATTTCGTGCCGATCGACGCCCCCGCGACCAGCCCGGCGGCGACGGCCATCGGGGACGAACCGCGGTCGACCGCCCGGAAGAAGAGGACCAGGCCGACCAGCCCGAGCGCCAGGGCCGGGACGTCGAGCATGTAGTTCAGGCTCGGCAGGACGGCCGGCGAGAACGCCACCAGCCCCGCGACGCTCGCCTCGAACCCGCGGGCGAACCGACGCCCGAGCGACCAGGCCGACCACGCCAGCATCAGGCAAAACGGCGCCAGCCAGAGCTTGCAGAGGGCCGGGTCGTCGCCGTGGACGAGGATCGCCCGCGACCAGAGGTACGGCAGGAAGACCGGCGCGAGCACCTCGGTCGACGGCCGGGGGGCCGCCCAGTAGTCGACGACCTCGCCGCCGTAGGGGTCGCCCGGGCTCGCGGCGATCCGCCGGGCGAAGGCGTGGTAGATCGAGTCGTCCATGTGGAGCGGCTTGACCGCGTTCATCAGGGTCATCGCGGCGGCGAGGGCGACGATCCACGCCCCGGCGACGATCCGGTCGGTGCGGCGGGGGGACGGGTCGGTCATCGGACGTCGGGACTCCGCGGCCGTCGCGGGCCCCGGGCGGTGGCCGCCGGTCCCGCTTCGATGGTGGGGGCGCGGGGGTCCGACCCCGCCCGGACGCCGCACCTTAGTGGAACGGGGCCGTCCCCGCAAGCCGAGGCCCGCCAGACACTTGTCATAGATCGACTTTACCGGCGGATCGATCTGGGAAATCCTTCGGGATGGCTTGCAATTCGCAGGTGTCCTGGGAAGGATACGGGGAGACGCCTCTCCCTTTCTCTCTCTGGCGTCGACCGACTGATCGTCCCTTCCGGTCCGGAGTCTCGCGGCGGCCCGCCCGAACCTACCCCCCTTCGAGCCCGACGTCGCGTCCATCGAGTCTCGCTGTCGCCCTCGTCCGGGGACCCCGGGTCGCACCGCGCGACGTGCCGGTCGTCCCCGCGGGCGCGTCGCGGAGATCGCGAGGTGCTAGCGTGTCGTCCGCCGAGATCAGCCTCGAGCACGCCCTGCCCCACCTGTTCGACGTCGGCGACCCGGCGCCGGACCGTCGGTTCGGGGGCCATCCCGGGCCGGGCCCCCTGCCCGCGCCGCCGGGCCCGGTCGTCGACCGGGTGGTCGAGACCGCCGAGGACCGTCCCGAGGAGGACTCGCTCCCGGCGCTAGCCGACCCCGCGGCGGACCACCAGGACGCGGCCCTCCGCGCCCGCCGCGACGACGTCGAGGCCAAGCACCGGCGGGTGATCGAGTACCTCGACCGGACCGGGTACGACGCCGTCCTGCTGGCGCGGGCCGACTCGCTCGCCTGGTTCACCTCGGGGGGCGACTTCGCCGTCGACGCGGCGACCGAGGCGGGCTCGGCCTGCCTGTTCGTGAGCCGGAAGTGCCGGTCGCTGATCGCCGACAACGTCCAGAGCGCCCGCCTGTTCGAGGAGGAGGTCGCCGGCCTCGGCTTCCAGCTCAAGGAGCGGCCCTGGTTCGACGACCCGGACCGGCTGATCGCCGACCTGGCGCATTCGAAGCGGATCGCCACCGACCTGTCCCGCCCCGACCTGATCGACGAGACCAAGGCCCTCCGCGCCCTGCGGTTCCCCCTGACCGGGGTCGAGCGGCAGCGGCTCCGCGAGCTGGGGCGGACGCTGACGCTGGCCGTCGAGGCGACCTGCCGGAACTTCCGGGCCGGCGAGGCCGAGGCCCACCTGGCGGGCCACCTGGCGCACCGGCTCTTCCGCGAGGGGGTCACGCCCGTCGGCCTCCGCGTCGCCGGGGACGACCGCCTGGCCCGGTTCCGCCAGCCGACGTTCAAGGCGGCCAAGGTCCAGACCCGCGGCACGATCGCGGCGATCGGCCGGAGGCACGGCCTCTGCGCCGCGGTCACCCGGACCGTCTCGTTCGGCAAGGTCGACGCCGCCTTCCGCGCCGAGCACACCCTCGCGGCCATGGTCGACGCCACCTGCATCTACTTCTCCCGCCCCGGCGAGGCCGTCGCCGAGGTCTTCCGCCGCGCCAAGCGGATCTACGAGAAGTTCGAGCATCCCCACGAGTGGACGCTCGACTACCAGGGGGCCCAGATCGGCTACGCCCCGCGCGAGCAGGTCTTCCGCCCCGACTGCCCGACGACCCTGGCCCACGGGATGGCCGTCTGCTGGAGCCCGACGGTCGGCTCGGCCCGCTCCGAGGACACCGTCGTGGTCGACTCCCGCGGCTTCGAGGTCGTCACCGAGGCCCAGGACTGGCCCAAGATCGAGGTCACGGTCAAGGGCTTCACCATCCCGAGGCCGGCCATCCTCGAACGCTGACCGCCCTGGCACTCCCCCCGGCCGTCGGCCGATCCCCCGCGACCGGCCGACGGCCGTCCCCAGCCCCGTCGCGACTCCCGCCAGGTCTTCACACCGGCGCATCGAAGTGCTGTTCCGAGGTGAACGCCGGGATCGGATGGGCCGTAAGACGATCGGGGGGCGTCCTCCGCCGCGTTGCTCGGCGGGCCGCCATCGGCCTTGCGGGGCGTGACCGATGAAGCTGAAGATCCGCCTCCGCGTACGGACCCTGATGGCGATCGTCGCCTTCGTCGCCCTCGGCTTCGGCGTCGCGTTCGAACTCGGGAACCGTGCCGAGCAGCACCGCCTGCTCAGACGTCAGGCCGACCGCTTCAGGGAAGCGGCCATCCACAACAGGCGAGCCCTGGAGTGTCAGGCCGCCGAGGAGCGGCAGGACCCCTACCGGCCGGCGGAGAGGGCCAAGCTGTTGGCCGGTGAGCGTGTCCGATCTCCCATGCCGACTGGCGGTTTTCGCTCCTGGCCAGCCGAGCTCGCACATCACCAGTATTGGGGCACCAGGAACCACGATGAGGCCGACGGTCCGGACGCGCACCTCAAGGCCATCGAGGCGCGGCTCCTCCCCGTCCTGACCGGCCGCTGAGCCTCCCGGGCGAACCCGTCGACGATCCGCCCGCGGGTGCTCCCGCCCCGCGCCGGACCCGAGGGCCGCCGATCCCGCGCCTCGGGGGGATTGTCGGGTCGCGACGGGCCGGAGGGGAGCGGCGTCCTCCCGGGCCGGCAACTCCGCGAAAGCCTTACGGAGAATATACGGATTCTTAACAGAGGATGGTTAAGATCGGGCCGCTCCAGGGCGAAGCCGCCGAGGGCCTCGAACCCCGATCGCCTCCTTGCCTCATCCTCCCAGGAATCCGCCCGCCATGACGCCCGCTCCCCCGCGACCTTTGCGACGCAGCCGAGGGTTCACGCTGATCGAGCTGCTGGTGGTGATCGCGATCATCGCCGTGTTGATCGCGCTCTTGCTGCCGGCGGTCCAGTCGGCCCGCGAGGCGGCCCGGCGGATCCAGTGCACCAACAACCTCAAGCAGATCGGCCTGGCGTTCATGAACTACGAGAGTTCGAACGGGGCCTTCCCGCCGACCACGATCCTGGTCCCATTGCCGTCGGGCGCCGCCGGCCAGTGGCTCTTCCAGTCGTCCTGGAGCGCGTTCGCCCGGGCGTCGTCGTTCATGGAGCAGACGAACCTCTACAACGCGATCAACTACTCGCTGACCTACAGCCATGCGGCGAACCTGACGGTCACGCTCACGCCGCTGAGCTTCCTCTACTGCCCGAGCGACCCGGGCCCGCACTTCGACCCGCCCAAGCCCGCGGGCGGCGCCACCGGCTATGCCACGACGAGCTACGGGACCTCCGACGGAGACTGGTACGTCTGGTCGGTCAACTGGGGCGGCACCAACTCGGTCGGCCCGCGGAACGGCTCGCTCTTCGGCCCGAACTTCTCCCGGTCGATCGCGATGGTCACGGACGGCCTGAGCAACACCCTGATGGCGTCGGAGGGGACGATCGGCCACCTCCAGTCCCGCCACTGCGGCGACGACGGCGGCTCGGCCCCCGGCTCGTCCCCCCCGGGCTTCAGCCCGACGAGCACCCCGGCCCCCGGGGGCCCCTCGGCCGCGGCGCTCGCCTCGCTGATCGCGTCCTGCCCGAACAAGCCCAAGCCCATCGGCCACAGCCGCTGGACCAACGGCGGCGTCTACTACTCGGGCTTCACCACGGCCATGCCCCCGAACCAGCCGGTCGACTGGGACTGGATCGACGAGAACGACGGCGGCGTGACCTACATGTCGCTCTCGGCCAGCAGCTTCCACCCCGGCGGCGTGAACACCCTGTTCGGCGACGGCAGCGTCCGCTACGTCAAGAACACGGTCAGCCCGGTCATCTGGCGCGCCCTCGGCACGATCGCCGGCGGCGAGGTCATCAGCGCCGACCAGTACTGACCACCCCCCGGGACGACCGCGGGCGACGGCTCCCGGGGCCGTCGCCCGCGACCTCGCCCCCTCCGTCGCCCCGTCTGAGGGCCATCCATTGCGATTCGATCGACCCGGCCCGGTCCTCCTGGCCGCCATCCTGCTCGGCCCGTCCTGGGGCTGCGGCGGCGGCACCGACCGGCCCGCCCTCTCGGAGACGATCCCCGTCAAGGGCACGGTCACCTACAAAGGCCAGCCCCTGACCGGGGGGACCGTCGAGTTCGAGCCCCGGAACGCCGGACGGAACGCCCGGGGCGCGATCCGGCCCGACGGGACGTTCGTGCTCTCGACCTCCAAGGACGGCGACGGCGCGGTCGAGGACCTCCACCGGGTCTCCGTCCTCGCCGGCCCCGGGGACAAGGTCGCCCTGCCCGGGAAGTATGCCCAGCCCCAGACCTCGGGCCTGAAGGCCGACGTCACCCGGGACCACGCCGAGTTCCGCTTCGACCTCCGGTGACCCGGCCCGGCACCGCAGGCCGGGGGAGCGTCCGCAGATCCGTCCGTCCGCGACGCCCGGCCCCCGGGCCCGGCATCCCGGCGTTCATCCGCATGGCGCGGCGCGATGGCGCGTCCGGGGCGATCGGGATCAATAGGTGTCGGCGCTGATGACCTCGCCGCCGTTGCGGGTCGAGAGGGCCTGGTAGACCAGGGGCATGGCGGGGCCGATCCGGTACTCGCAAGGGGCTCGGCCGTCGTCGGCCCGGGGCGGCGGCGCGAGAAATCGGAGGGTCCTTGCGGACGCCTCGGGGCCCGCGCCGCACCCATGGGCGGATACGCCCGCCCGGCCGGCGACCCGGACCGGGTCGGAGGGCGCGGGCCGGGAGGGGCCCGCCCCGGGCCCGGGCCGATCTCGCGGCGATCCTCGCCCGTTCGGTCTCCCACGTCGGAGGCACGACCTCGGGGCAGGCCGGGAGGGACGAGGCCCGGCGAATCCGCTGTCCGTGCCGCCCGCGCAGGCGACGGCACGGCCGGGCGCCCGTGCCGGATGACCGACCGGAGGGGCCCGGACCCGGGACCTCCGCCGTCGGCCCACTTGCCCGGCTTTTCCAGGCCGAGAGACGGCCGGCGGAGCCGGGCGGGGGCGGCCCGCGGTCACGGGTAGAACCGGATGTCGCGGAAGGGGCCGCCGGGGTACATGCCGAGCAGGGCGTCGTCGCGGGCGATCGACTTCGCGTGGCCGTCGAGGTACAGGACGTTGGAGTTGCCGTGCCGGCCCCAGGGGATCCAGGTGTCGAGGACGTCGGTCCCGAGCCAGGCGTCGTAGTCGTCCTGGCGGGGGTCGCCGCCCTGCGGGCTCGACGCGATCCCGGCCGCGTCTCGCTCGTTGTAGGCGACGAAGTTCGACAGGCCGATCTCGTTCTGGAACCGAGGCAGCGACCAGCGGCCGTATCGCCGGGTCTTGTGGCTGAGCTGCGAGTTCATCAGGTAGCTCGTCCGGTCGGAGATCCCGCGCGGCGTCCCGTCGTCGAGCAGGGCCGGCCTGGGGGTCGAGAGGTCGGACGGGCACCGGTAGATCTTCGCGTCGGCGACCTGGACCCCGCCCCGGGCGATTGCGTCGTTCGCGTAGAGCGGGTTGACATACGGCATGAGCTTGTCTTCCCAGTAGATCTCGGCGAACGACTCGGCGCGGCCCAGCTCGGAGAGGCTGTCGGCGTTGAACGGGTGGTGGAGGAAGAACTGGCCGTTCCAGTCGTCGTAATACTGGATCGTGGCGATCCCGATCTGGTGGAGGTTGCTCTGGCACTGGAGCCGCCGGCCCGCCTCGCGCGCGGCCTGGGCGGCGGGCAGGAGCAGGCCCACCAGCACGGCGATGATCGCGATGACGACCAGGAGTTCGATCAGGGTGAAGCCGCGTCGTCTCATTGGGGTGCCTCGCGGGGGTGCCTCGCGGTGTCGGTCCGGCCGGATCATGTTACAATCGGCCGGATCGTAATACGAGCCCGGTCCGAGAAGAGGTCCCCGCATACCGGCGGCCGGGCGTGCGGGGGCGCCGCGAGCCGTCCCTGGCTCAGCGGATGATGTACGGGTTCAGCGCCCGGGCCCGGGCCAGGTGCGCGTCGGCGGCGGCGAGGTCGCCCCGGGCGCGGGCGATCTCGGCGACGTGATGCTCGATCCCGGCGTCCTGGACGCCGCCGGCGCGGGCCTTCCGGCTCAGGGCGTCGGCCTCGTCGAGCAGGCCCTTCTTGAAGCAGGCCCAGGCCAGGGTGTCGTAGGCGTGGGCGTCGTGGCGCAGCGCGAGGTCGGCGCGGGCGAGGGCCAGGGCGGCGTCGAGGTCGCGGCCGTGGTCGGCGCAGAAGAGGACCCAGTGGCGGTCGTAGATCCTCGGGAACGACGCGGCGAGCCGGCGGAAGGCGTCGTACTGCGCCTCGGCCTCCCGCGGCTTGCCGGACTCGTCGAGGGCCTCGCCCAGGAGGCGGATCGCCTCGGGGTTCTCCGGCGCGATGTCCAGGGCCTCGCGGCAGTGGCGGATCGCGGCGGGCCAGTCGCGCCGCCAGGTGGCGGCCTCGGCCAGGCCGGTCAGGGCGCGGTAGTCGCGGGGGAAGATCGCCAGGGCGTCGCGGCAGGCCCGCTCGCCGGGCTCGAGCTGGCCGGCGTCGATCAGGGCGTGGCCGACCATCGTCTTGTACCAGGCGGCGGACTCGTGCGGCAGGTCGCTGGACTCGTCGGCGAGCCGGGACGCCTGGCGCATCAGGCCGAGCGACTCGCCGGTGCGGCCCTCGGCCTCGGCGATCCGGGCGCGGAGGGCGAGGAGGTTCAGGTCGTCGGGCTCGGGCGGGATCTTCGCCAGCGCGGCCCTGGCCGCGGGCAGGTCGCCCAGCTCCAGGAGGATGTCGGCGCGGAGGCGATTGGCGGCGGGGTTGAGCGCCGTGGCCTTGTCGGCCGCCTCGAGCGCCTCGGGGAAGCGGTGCTGGCCGAGCAGGGCCCGGGCGAGCCGCTGCAGCGCGGGGGCGTTGTTCCGGGGCATGATGGCCAGGGACTGGCGGGCCGCCGCCTCGGCCGCGACCGACTCGGCGATCGCGCCCGTCTCGCGGCCGCGGGCCAGGTGCGCCGCGGCCAGCTCGCGGCGGGCGATCGCCCCCTGCGGGTCGAGGCTCGCCGTCCTGGTCCAGAAGTCGAGCGTCTGCCGCGACCGGTCGGGGTCGTAGGGCGGGCGGGCCCCCACGACCGGCAGGCCGTCGGGGTTGGCCGCCGGCGGGAGTTGCGGCCGGTCGTCCGCCCGGGCCCCGGGCGCGACGCCCGCCAGCCAGAGCACCAGGCCCAGCGCCGCGGGGGCGAGCGGTGGTCGGTCCATCTTCGATTTCCTCGGGTCGGGAAGGGCCCGGGGCGGCCGGCACGATC
>JAABUQ010001783.1_pt1 | contig 44692 bp, 42 predicted proteins | sample 5560001 | NCBI WGS metagenome assembly JAABUQ01 (sample SAMN10711888, study PRJNA513371) | rock metagenome | isolation source: Antarctica rocks | place: Antarctica: Victoria Land, Finger Mt nord | collected 2015-12-18 | reverse complement strand
ATCATACGAGATCTTGCAAACCAGAACCAGGCCAGCGCATTGGACGACTCTGCAAGTATGCCCTGGTTAGTACGTGTCCAAACGCAGACAGAGTATGTGTACGTCGCGCCAGACGAAGCCGCAGGAGCTTCAGTTGCTGAAGAAGAGGTTGGCGAGGAAGAAGTTGGCGACCTTGAGGACGGCGAGAGTATGTTGCTCAAGGTCAATGAGTTTAGGAAATATCACTGACAAGAACCAGATATTGAACCTCAAGCACCAGTAGCTGGACAGACTTCGCAATATCCTAACGTGGGCCAAGCGCCGGGGAGCTACCCTCCTCAGCATCAGGACCATAACCGACCTACCCTCCCTGCGAATGTCGGAATTCCCTTTGGTCCTCATCAGCCGGCCCCATCTGAGCCAAGTGGCTTTGGTAATGTAGGGAATCCTTACGATGACATTAGGATTAGCCGTTCGAGCCAGGCTGGAGGAAATCAATATTTCGTCGGTGGACCTCCGTTCAACTTGGGCCCGCCACAAGTCTTCACTGGACCCACCATGGTTCTCAATAACGTCAACGTCACGGTCAACCTTGGCCCACGTGTAGGTCCAACAAGTCAAGTTCCTCCCATCCCTCTTCAACCTGGGTTCGATGACAATAGCTCCCGAGGACCAAATCCGACACTACAAGGCCCACATCCGGGGCCTTCAAGCCGCAGGCCGGAGGCGGGATTTGAGCTCAATTCACGTCTGGGACAACCTGATGTGCCGCCTTATCATGCTCAAAACCGTGCTGACTTGTCTTCGATCATTCCTGGTGCTGATGACGGGCTATCAGCACATCCACGATCTCAAGATCCACGATCCGGCCAGCCTTTGGTTGGAGATTCTGTATGCGCCACCCAGCCTCCTACGAGCTATGACACACCTGCCGTCACAGGCTCTCACTCAGGCCGTAGACAGTCCACGATGCCTCACGCTCCAGGATCGACCAACAACAGCATCAACAACGCCGGAAATGTGGGTCAGCAAGCTCGTCGCCGTCCTCCTTTTGTCCGCAATCCCAATAATCCCTCAGCACAGATGATACCTGTGGATGCATCAGGAAATCCCATTAGGCCAAGTACCGCTCGGCTGCCAACCCGACCAGGACCTTTGGGCCTTGGAACTGTAGGCCGTCGGATAAGACGTGAAGATATCCAGCAGGAGGATCCTGCAGATGATGAGGATGAAGAGTTAGGAGGTCGGCAACCTCAGCAACGTCGTCCTCGCCACCGGGCACAAGCACCTGTTCACGCCGTCGGCCGTGATGATGATGATGATGATGATGATACTGACGATGAAGGTAGGCAAAAAGAGAGGTCTGAGCGGGTAAGATACTAATACGGAGATGCTAGGATTGGAACCGCATCAGGCTAAACGGCAGCGGAGAACTTCTGTAGTCGAAGGAGGTGGTGACAAGAAGAAGTACGAGAAGCGCCCAGGCGTTGCACGACAGGAAATCGCGACGAACAATCTTCAAGTCCTCAATCCCACTACGCATCAGTGGCGTGAGTATCCCTTTCCTTTCTAGACTATCCGGAATCTTGCTGAGAGCGAGTCCATAGGTGATGCTGTTTACCATGACTCGATTCGAGGAATCTTACTTCTGAACGCCGGCCCTGTGTCGCAATACCGTAAGCGTATTAGTCTCCGTAGAGAAATCAGAGGTTGACACTTGCAGGGGCTCAACGTGCTAGGGGCAGCCATCCGGAAGACCAGACCTCCTTCTTACCTATTGCGCGCGATTGGGGACTGGATAGGCCGGATGGATGGAATAGGATAATTGATCAAATCCTCTACCGTTTCCAGCGTGAGGGATACGAGCCGCCTGCAGGTCTTGGGAATGAGCCAGGATACATGATGCACAACGGCCGCGTTGTCATTGATCGTTTACACCAGTGAGTACCCCCCATAGATGGACCTTCGAACGTCTAGAGCTGAAAAGCACCGATCTAGTCCAATTCGAAACTGGCCTCTGATTCCAGCAACGCTCTCTACCAAGTTTGAGGGCGGGTATATGGAGGCAATTCGCCGACTCTGCGCAGGTATCCGGGTCTATGACTTTTGGGTGCGGATGCCAGTTGCGGACAACGTCAGTGTCAGCATCGGAGTCACCGGCCTAGCGAATCGCACAGAGCGATTCCGGAACGAGAATGGCCTGGCCCCTTGGAGACTTCGTAGCGGTGCGAATCTTCTGAGGGATGCCATTCAAGCGAGGCTATCCCAGGCTGATAGAGACGCTAATTCGACACGAGGTATCCTCCGTTTGACCAAAGAGGAACTTGCGGAGGCTAAGGCACCGAACAAAGAGTCTCCAGCTACAAAGGCGAAGACTAGGACTCATCAAGAGAGGATTGCCAGACAAAAGCAGGCAAAGGGAACGCAAAAAGCACAATTGCAGGAGCATGACGAGCAGTATGAGCCCGAGGAGGACAACGCTGAAGATAATCTTTTCGGCAGAGACAACAACCGACCTGCTGATGATCAAGGCGACGAAGATGAGTGGTGATTGCAGCCCCGTTCAAGAGCTCCAGAGTTCCTTACCCGACAGATAATGTATCTTTTGGAGATACGAAGCATTATTCAAAGCCTCTTTTCCTTCCTAAGGATTTACTGGGACACGGTTACTGAAAGCTGCCTACCTAGCAGCACCTATTAATCCCGCATTTGTTACCTATGTACTTTTAGCATTTTATCAATGAGCATGCGAATTGTAATATCATAGTAATCACGCAGGCGTTCCTCTTTTCTAGAGCTCGAAATGCTCGTAATGGACAGCATCATCTCAGTTTATACCATATACCTCGGCCACAGAATACTGTATTACCTACTACAATGAGAACCCGACTTACCCCTCTGGACTGTTCTGTAATGACTTAGGAGAGAGGCGTGCAAACGTACCGTTGACAAATCCGCTGAACCAATGGAATCGTTCTCCCAATAGATTGTGAAAAAGATGTGTCGAAAGTCCAAGGAGTGACGAAACCAGCCTTACATAAAATTGAAGGCGCGCTTAGGAAACTTGCGTCTCGTCACCCCTTACGGATAGTTCTCTTAACTTTGCAACTGGCCCTTCAACTCTGCCCCTCACTCTCATCTTTGACACCTCCATCTGGATCGTACTCCGAACTGTCATCAACTCATGCTGAATCTCTAGCACATTCGGGACGCGTTCATTTTTCCAAGCACATTGAACCTGCTGTTGATCCTATCAACATGGAAGGTCAACAGCATCCTGATGAAACGAGGGAGGTTGGCCAGAACGCTGGTGCGAGCATCCGGCCTGATCCAAACGCGGCGAGGAACACGTATCGTCACATACTACCTCAACATGTGGGAAGTGTCTACCCAAGGGGTATACCTGCCTCAGGTATGTAGTGCTTTCGTAATGTTGTTAGCAGTAGTTGACATGGAACGTAGATCTCTATCGCCAGGTCAACCCCAGCAATGCCGTGCCAGGCAGCACTGCTAACGCTGCTCCCGTTGTGGGGCATCGCGGCCAGTCATTACAACCACAAGTAGGTGTTGCGACGACCCGTCGTACAGTTCCGCCAGGTATGCAATCTCCCTGCTGTAAGCTTCAGTCTAACATTGACAATAGATCCCAATCTTCAAGCGCCCGGGAACCCTGCTGGTGCTGGCTTGATAACAGGAAATCATGGTCAATATATTACACCACCATCTCAAAGAGCAAGAGACGGTCGCTTCCAAATCGTTGGCAACCCGTACGATGCTGTTGAGCATCATACTAGGGATAGACCTACATCACGCTTTGCACCAATTTCGGGTCCAAATCCTATCGTGAGCTTGGGCGCAGGTGTCAGAGGCCCACGCCAGCAACAGCCTCAGCCTCAGCCTCAAAACCCAACCTCGTATGCCCCTCAAGGCCACCTAAATCCGCATAGGGCGGGGACAACAAATCCGTATCTAAGCCCAAATGCGTTTTCAACAAATGTACCGAGGCAACCTTCGGATGACTTCGGAATACCTCCTGTCCCAAGGAGCAGAGGAGATGGCGGCCAAAGTACAGTCAGGCAAGTGCTCCCTAGACCGGCCCCCTTCCTTACAAATCACGTCCAAGTGAGTCCCCACCCACGAGCACCAACCGGCATGGAGGCGTACGGAGGAGCTCGAATTCAACGCACAAATCAGGGAGAGCAGCCTCATCGACATGGCGACAATCCTAACGCAACATTGGCCTACGGACATTCGACTTTGAATCCCTCCTCGACGTATGGGCAGCCTTCCATTTATGGCCAGCCTTCGGCGTATGATCGGTCTGCGGCGTATGGTTCGTCTGCGGCATATGGTTCGTCTGCGGCATATGGTTCGTTTGGCGTCAATCATTCTGCGATGACCTATGGCTTCGCTTCGGTCCCTGCTCCGTCAGAGCACGGTCCTTCCAACAATGGTGCTACTTCAGCACATCGGTCCTTCTCGGTATATGAGTCCCTCCAGAGTCGAACAGATCGCGGGCTCCCACCACACCTCCTTGGACCGGAGTATTTGGTACCACCAGGACCCGTTAATCGGCAAAACCTGGAATATCCCTCGTTTCCGACCAACGCAGGCGCAGACAATGAACCAAGACGCGGCCACGGCCAATACCAGCCTGCAGCGATCACCACAGGCACCAATGCCCCACGTGTTACTCAAGGTACGTATAAGTTGCTCTGAAATTGCCTTCCTTCCATTGACAATATCAGGTTCTAGTAAAGAGATACACACCTCTTCGACCAAGAAGCCTAGAGTACCAAGTGGGAGGATAACTACCACGACGCGGGCAAAGAGATCACCCGGCCGCATCAACCATGGTGAGGTCCGAGAGTCTTCGGACAGCTCGCTACGCTTTCGAGCGGAAGGTGCAGATAAATGGGGTGAGACTTGCGTTTCCGAGAATTCTTCATAGAGCAAGCTGACACCCTCCAGAATTGACGACCCAACACGAAGAGAATAGGAGAGCGATGATTAATTGGGCGAGTCGATTCGGCCAATACAGTAAGCTTACGTGCCATCGAAGGCCCTCAAGTTGCTGACAGTTTTCAAGCGCATCCGCCAGCCCGGGGGCCTCATCCAGACGACGAGACCTCCTACCACCCAAATCAACAATCCTGGCGCTTTGAGGGTCGTCACGGCTGGCATCCGAGTCAAGATGCCACCTTGTACCGCTTCGAGAGAACAGGATTTGGGGTGCTGACATATAATCCTGGCCCTCTACGATGGCGTGGGCGGGTGGTTCTCAACCGTGAGAATGTGTATGTATTTCGAATCACAGCACAGACTCAATCTAGGATAGCTAACCCCCTTCATAGGCCCATAACTGATTGGCGAAACATTCCTCTCACCTGTGCGTCGGTTATGGAGGGTGGCAGAATGGAGCACATACAGCGTGATGACGCGCGGATAACGAACGAGGACTTTCAGGACCGTCAACCTGCCCGGAGCGGAAATAGACCTCCTCCAGGGCTATCGGCCATGGGCAACCGCAAGAGGCGCTTCCGAGAGAACAACGGTCTTGCATCGTGGGAAGTACGTGAGGGCACGAAGAGGATCACGGACCTTATCCGTGGTCATCTGAGCGAGGAGCAACTGGCCAATAATACCACGCGTGGCTTCGACAGACTCCCTCAGCACGAGCTCCAGAATATCAGAGACAACAATGCGAGGTCTGGATATTTCAAGTCGCGCGCTGGTAAGAAGGCGCTTACAGATGACGAGAAGCGGAGGAGGGCGCAAGAGAAGCAAGCGAAGAGCAAGAAGAGGAAGCGCGATGAGTCTGATGAGGAAGATGTAGGCGATGACGATGATGGGCCAGACAATAATGAGCAACTATAAGCAGCCTCTGACACCGTCGTCAATCTCGAAAGCGGTGTCTTGTTCGTTTGGCCTGTTTAGCGTCTGTTAGATGTGGAGCAATGGCTATCAAAAGTCATCAAGCCTGGAGCCTCTTAGTATGCTCAACGTCCTGTCCTTTCCGTCCATGTTGCAAGCAAATACGCAACGTGGTTGTCTGCTTTGTATCTAGAACAGCACAGCAGATGTTCAATTTCACGCAAGAATTTCAGCTTCCCATACCTACTTGGTACATGTGAATGGCGACGGGGTGCGCTTATGACGTGCTATGCGTGGCCGAGATTTCTGGTCAGGGGGAGCACATGCGTACACATGTTCAAGCACAGAGTATAGGTACATGAAAGACATATCAAGTAATGCAATTGAGTGTGAAGGATTCGAAGTTGAGATAAAGCTCGACGGGTAGTCTTGGCGCCAAGACCTCACGCTCCAATCAGAAGTTAGCACAGATTCTTGGCATTACTTTCGAACGTCTTCACTATTTGCCCTTCACTTACTTCGAACGGCTCAACATTCCAGAAAACGCAATGCACTCGTCTCGCGGTCTTCTCGTCGGGTACAGAAGACTTCTCTCGATATGAAGCCGTGCGTCAGGCCTTCTGAGACGCCAAGGCGGTGATCCTCTTAGGTGTACCTAGTAATGATGGATCGCTGGCGGCTTTCATTTTCAGGGTATTGTCAACATACACTCTCTCACTCTGTGGCAAAGCGTACAGTGAGACATTCACAAGCTGACTCGCAGCGGCAAGGCTACTTCCATGATCCTGGCTAGCCAGGAGAGCCTATCACTATCGCGTAGGTGAAAGGTCCGCAACGTACGATATGTTCGTACCAAAACGTATCGACCGTAGAGGAGGAAAGGAGTTCAAGTTAAATACTAAAATTGTCTCAATTCAGTACTGATTTTTAAGGGCTCGCTGGTGCAGACTGGCGTGTGACTGATCAATGCAACACACGGAATCTCACGTTTCTAGCGAATGGAGGTTACAGTCCTTCCAATGAAGAACAAATCTAACAGATAAGAGGTTTGAAGATGGTGAATGTCGTCCATGCACTACTGAGACATGCGTGTGAAGTGTATGGTAAAATGTCTCTCCTCGTAGATGTGCTAACGTATGTTCTTCACGAACCAACAATTGCTGACTCCACAGCTGGTTTCTCAAACACTTCCGCCAACTAACATACTATATAGCTCCACTTGCAAAATGAACTCGTTCTTACTACCCCTGGTCTGCGTGCTCGTTGTATTACATTCACGGGTCGTCGCAGTTGTTGTTGTTCGAAGACAAGATCCAACGAGGTTTTGCTTCATCCAATTCACTTACTGACGCATTTCGATCGCTTGGCGCGGCTACCTATAAAATGAGCCCTCACAGCCTGTTCAAAATCCCGTTACAGCATGCTCGCCAACGTCTTCCTGGAACCTGTTAAGGCCGTGAAGCCCAGATCCTTGGCGCTAATACTGCCATTTGTCTATCTTAGCACAGGTGCAGGATGAATCCGAAGGGCAAAGCCCAGGCACCAAAAGTCATAGAGATTCTCGAGAGGCAGTGCCCAATCGGTTGGACTCCGGCCTGGGACCCCGACGAGTCAGGGCCTGAATGGTGGTACGACAAGTCAAAGTATTCTCAGACAGCGCCAGTGCTACGCGAGAAAGTCTGTGAAGTGTCCTCAGCCCCGCCGCCTATACCTGAAAACATATCAAAGGCCGTACTTGCATGGTATGCGCAACGGTATGGGGACCAAGCACCACAATCTACATGTATCGAACATAGCAAACTGGAGTCCGAACTATCAGCGGCGTATTGTTCTGGTCAATCCTTAAAAGGGGTTGGACCAACAAATCTACCACCAGAAACGCAAACTTTCTATCCTGGTCCGCACATGCGACAAACACATATACCTGGCTGTCTCGCCTCAAATGGTGCTGTCAAGAAGACTTTGCTTGACCCTCCATCAGCTATTTCTTGCGATTACTCTAGAAGACGAGAATCCTCACCCGCAGTAGCGCTTGCTGCTACTACCCGCCGCGACTCGACCCGATCACCTGGTTTTGAGGGTTCATCTCCTGCGCTAGACAAAGGACTTGCAGTGTTGAAGCAATCAAAATTGCCGTCGTCAGAGTCAAGTGATGCAAGAAGTGGATACAGGGTTGCTAATGACCAAGGTAGTCAAGGACAAAGGTTGTCAAGCTCACAATATCTCGTGCAACCTACGAGGAACGGATGTATCGGAACCCCGACAACCGCCATGTCCGAGAACGCCAAGCTGTATCCAATCGTCAATATCGTGCAGCCGACAGATACCTCATCTGGAAGGCCAATGTCGGTGACTCAACCAATGACGATGCAGCGACAACCTATAACAGTTCATGGACCAGCATTGGAGAAACAGCGTCACATGCGTTCGGAGTCACTCAGCCAAGCACTGTCCACAGCATCAAGCAGCACTGCGGCAACATATAGCCGCCATAAGCAAACTCCGGTTCCTTCAGACAGACACAGAAACTATCCAGCGCTTGGATCTGTGATGGCGCCTGTTAACACTCGCCAGACCCAGAGCCATCTAGGCGGTATTGCAGCGACACAAAGACCCGCAGCTGCTCATGTCCCGAATGCTTCGATTGCATGTGGAAAGCGTCTGAGATTTATGTACGAGGATTCTAGCGAGACAGGTATGGAGCGGCCAACGAAGAGTCGTCGAACATCGCAAAACCTACCTCCGATCTCGGGAGAGCAACCTCCTTATAATAGTAATGTCATGGGATGCGTGACTTCAGTTCCTCGGCTCGCCATCAGAGCCCGAACTGCAAACGGCACGAATGGCATAGATCTCATCGGCCAACAACGAGCGCCAGATCCAGTGCAAAGGGGCAACGTATCCATCTCCAAGGCTGATCTAGTGAGGAACCTTGTGCCCGGCAACAGTGAAGTCTTCGCAGACCCGCGGAATCCCCTCGTGCAGGAATACATCGATGCCTATAGCCATAATTGGCTTCGAGGTTATAGGCAAATGCGAGCCAGGGGCGCCCAGACTCGGCCTTATCAAGGCGTGGGTGTACCACTCGACAGGCCGAAAGCGCCATATCAAAGCTAAGCTTCTTTCCTAAGAGGTCCAGCCTTTGGCTCGTTTCAGGGCACTGGCAGTATGAACAACGCTGGTATCGTGGAAATTTGCGACAGAACTTAGGTTGTCGATTTGACTAAATCGGGCTAAGACGACTGGCTTTTGATAACAGCAGCAAGCGCGCTAGTAGCTTGGGGTAACACTGGCAATTTCATTCCCGACAATGATAGCTATTCTTTCTCTGCGCTTCCCTTTAGCGGTCGGGCAGGGGCGGAATTAGCTGATTGGAATGGGAACCGTTGGGGGCTTGCTTTCGACTTTTTTCTTGTGTAGTCGAATGACTTTTGCTCCATAATATTGATAAGCAAGACATGTCGCTTGCCAGACTTGTTAGCCTGATTAAACCTACGATTCGAAGTTTGGAACAGTGTCCCGCAGCTAGAAGATGAGAACATCCCACAGAGCTGCCCGTCAGCATACTATTAAATGCCAGTGTCTTGGTGATTTCGCTGAATCATCGTCATGTCTCGTACTTTGCCACATCGAAAGCCAGCTTTGTACTATATAACCTTCTGGTACGTCGATTCTTATTTCTTCCTCATCCGGTTATCATCCATACTGCTCTCAATTCTGTCATACTCCTAGCACATTTAATGCAGTCGCCGCAGTGATGTGGGGCAGGCAACACAAATCTTTCTCGCTTGCATTACACAATTGGGCCCTTCACCCAAGCTCTAGCGTCGATGTTGCTAACACCAGGAAACCCTAGTACCTCATTTACCTCTGCGGATCTTCTTCCATGTCCAGGCAAATTCACACTGGCCCTCTGACTGCACATCATCTGCCCTCAGAGCGCGATTGCTGTTGCTTTTCTTTGACACAGAAAATTGGGAAAAGTTTATACGATCCTCATCAAAGCGCCATGGCTTCGTTCCGATGTGATGTCTTCCCACCAGCAAGTTCAATTCTGCTCGATCGGTCCTCATGGTCTACCGCTCAAGACAGTCAAATCTCTTCTGTTCTGTTAAGTGCCACAAGCTGTAAGTGCCACTACCAAATCATACGGCAATCAAAAGACTGACGCCGTCGGCTTCTTGCAAAGGCTTGGACGACTCTTCCTACTCAGAAAACAACCACATCCATAGTAATCAAGAGTGCCTCCACGAACAAGCAGCTGTCTGTAATGACATTACGATCGAGGACTATGCCGCTGATCCAGGAGGTTACGTTCCAGATCGTAAGCTTACGCCTTGCTACCGAGACTTCGCTCCATATGTGATATTGACTAGCAATGTAGTGAACCTGGATTTCCTCAAAGACAATGACATTGATTTCGATGGACAAGGTCCTCTGCCCGGACACATCAGCCCTTTGTATAACGCATATTACGTGCAGAATATCCCCAGCAGTGGCTCGAACACTGGAGCACGGTCACCAATTCGATATTCCAACCAGCTGTTGGCCGCTAGCCGTAGGTGCAAGCTTCTTCGTATGAGCCTATAACTAGTGACTGACGATAGCCTACCAGCCGGTTTCCAGATATATGAAGACAACGAAGGTAACGAGACCTCATCGGTAGCGCACATCTACGGTGATCGATACAATGAAGCACCGAATTCCGCCTGCGACGAGATGCAACCACAACACACTGCTGTTGTTGAAGGGAACGAAGCGAATCCGTTTGTTGAAGATAACACACTCTCACCCATGCGTCCTTCGGCACGCGTCTACCCAGATCAGCAACGAAAAGCTGTAGAGGCTAGAGCTGTCGATCGCGACAGAATTGAGAAGGTGATTGAAGCGAGATCCTCCTAAGGTTCGCAAGCGTTTGCAAACCGTTTCACACTATTGATACACTATTAGTTTAAACCGTTTAGTGCATTTTAGTTTAAGGCATCTAGTAAATCGTGCAGTTTGATTTAGAAGATCTATACCACAATTTGCATCAATAGTTTATAGATATCTTAATATTTAGATTAGCTCTAGATGCAACTCTAAAATAAATTTCAATACTTCGCCAAGATATATTTTTTTTTCTAGCGTCGTTCAAAGAATTTTTTTTGATAAGAAGTTTAGATAAAATACGCATAAAAATCTTATTAATAGATAAGAATTACAATTTACTTTATTATTATTAAATCGATCGATAAATAATCTAACAATTTAGTAGATTAGTTCGATACTTAATCGACTTAAAGTCTATTAAGCAACAAAATTCTAAATCTAGTTGAAATTCTTTTTCTACTTTGTATTTTACAATCTTATCTAAGATATTTAATTTAAAGCTTTTTATTGTTTTTTGTATTTCAATCATTTTGCGCAAGAATCTATAGAATTTATTTATTAATATCAAATTTGCTACAAGCAATACAAGCAATATAATAGCTTCGAATTTAACTAGAAATATACAATATATCGAAATAAAAAAATTAATTGTCTTGAAACTTATTAAATTAACAACAAAACAATAGCAAGCTAAAATAAATATAGAGAAAAAGAATTTAGAAACTATTTAAACTAGAAATATTAAGCAATTTTAAAACAAAAATAATAAAAAGCTAGTTAACAATATATATAACAATAATTCGATAAACTTTTTATTTATTTATTGATTTTTAAATTATATTGCAAACAATCTTTAGATTATTTTTAATTAATAATATATTAAGATAGAATTAAAAGTTTGTTTTAAATATTTGAAAATACTACAAATTAATAGGAAATAATAGTATAAAGTATAACTATTGCTATATTATTTATAAACTTATTGGCAAAAGTTATATTTCTAGAAATTATCTAATTAAAAAATATTAAATTAACTTTGTTAATCGACAAACTATTGCTACAATGTTACGAGCTTATTCAAGCTATATTAGTGATTTAGATTCTATACGTTACGAACGTGTTTATTATTATGTTCGACGTACTTAAGAAGCGAACATCTTAAACATAATGTTCGACATGTTCGAAGAGCGAACATTGCAAACAATTATGTTCGTTATGTTTAACAAACGAACAAGACGAACAATTTATATTTTTTTAATATATAAAAATTAAAAATGCGACTCTTTTATAAATTGTGTTCAACTTATTTTAAGTTTTTACTTATTATTACTTTAATTTATTGAATTATTTATGAAAATTTATTAAATATAAGATTGTCTATAATTGCAATTCTTGTTATTAAGTAATTGCTTGCATTGTCTAAAGACGTTTACAAATCTCTTCGATAGCATAATTCTCTCTAATATTTCTTATAAAAGTACTAGCGTAATATACAACTATCTACAACAAAAGTATTAAGATAGCTTTTTTTCAATTGTTGAAAAAAGAAAAAGAATAAAAGAACAAACAATTAAATATCAATATAGCTAAAAAGATTAACAAAGAGTATCTAAAATATCTTTATATAAAATAGATTATTATAGTAAATATAGAGTTTTTACAAATATCTAACAAGAATTTTAGAATATTTCTACATTATATTAATTAATTTGTAAATAAGTTACTTTTTTCTATATCTAATACAATTAAAGCTAGAGTTTATCTATTATTTTAAAAAAGTTAGAAGCATTTGTAGTATCTTTTGCATTTCATTATATTCTCTATATATATTATATACAATATTTGAATATTCTTTAATAATTTTCTCTTTCTTAATAATATTATATACTTTCTTAATAAAGCAAATAATTTGTAAACTATATTATTAATATTAAGAAAACTTTAGAGTAAATATAATAATGCAGATATAATTGTTTTTAGAGTAAATATAATAATGCAGATATAATTGTTGTTATATTAAATATCTTATTTGTTTATACAATTTGCAACAAACTAACATGTTTTGTTATAAATAATATTATTAACAACAATATTATATTAAAAGTTATTGCTTTGAAGAAGTTTTAAAAAACAAACAATATTTATTATAATTTAATTAAGTGTTGTTTTTGCTATATTTATTATATTATTAATCTATTTGTTTAAATATTTCTATTTAACAAATATTTTAATATCGAGAACAATTGCAAAGCTTGCAATAAACATAGTAACAACAATTTTTCTAATAAAGAGCTTCAAAAATATTGCAAGCTTCATTTGCAAAACAAGTTATATAATATTATTATCTATATTATATAAAGTTTGCAAAGAATTTAGAAGTTTAGATACGTCATAAAACGGAACGGGTTTTGGGCGAGTTGAATCCTAATTAGAAAGATTCAACCTAGAGAATTCGACCCGAAATATTTTTTATTTCGATAAATACACGAGCTAGCGTATTAAGACTTTTTAGCGTAATAAACTAGTCTGTTTTAAGTAATTATATTTAATAGTAAGATTGAAGTCTATAAAACTCAATTTTTAAATCAATAAATAAGAAAGTGTTTCTTTTGAAATTCTACGACGAGAGATAGAACAATTCGTGTAGGATCCAACATATTTCGCGATGTAAGTTTGGACAATTAAGTAAAAATTTAATATCGAAAAAAATTTATTGTGTTTAATAAAACTTCTAATTTATAATATATAACTAATCTATTAATAGAATTAAATTGTTTTTGCAGTTTTTTATTAATAATAATTCTAATCTATCTAATAATATTCTGATCGCTAGTAATTGGAAAACACTAATTAGTATAAAAAAAATTCTAGAGTTGTTTTTCTAAATTGCTAAATATATCGAGAGACAACATACTACTATTAATAGAGTTTTTTGCTATTAGACTTTCTTTTTAATAGATAGAAAATCGATACTTTTTTGTACATTGTCGATAACTTTATAAAGCTATTAATCGATATTAAATAAAAAAACATTCGTATTTCGGAAACGTAACTCTAGCAGATCTAGAAGATATTTTTTCGAGACTTTTGTTCAAGCAAATCCGACAAATCTAGCAGATCTACTAGTCTAAAAAAGACAATATAAGAGCTTACTAAGCAATATAAATTACATCTATATAATACTCTTGTATTTTTTGTAATTTATGTTGCTTAGTAAGCTCTTATATTGTCTTTTTTAGACTAGTAGATCTGCTAGATCTGTCGAATCTGCTTGAACAAAAGTCTCGAAAAAATGTCTTCTAGATCTACTAGAGTTACGTTTCCGAAATACGGATAAACTTAAAAAAAACTAAAATAAAAATATTAATCTAGTCTCTATCTATATTATCGCTATTGTTATTAATTTTACAAAAAAGATATTCTACTTTATTGTATATTAGTAGTCTAATTATATTAAAAATACAAAACAACAATTATTGCAATTATAACAAATATATAATACTTCTATATTAACAAGATTTTTGTCTAAGACAACTATAAAGATAATCGAGATTTTAGAGTTTTTACAATAAATAAATATTACGCAATTAACAATAACAACAAGTAAGCTAGAACAATATCTAAATAAGTCTTTTATCTATATTGATAGTCTTAATATTATTTAGTAATTAAAAAATCAAAAATTATATCTATTAATATATATATAGATAACTATAGATATAATCTCTATTTCGACAATGTTATCTAAATCGAAATACGTTTTTTCTTCTACAAAGTATATTCTTAATAACAAAAGAGTTTAATTAAAATTCTATACAATAGAGATTTTAAAATGCGTCAACTTAGTATTAAATATAGCAAATACTATATATAGATATTTACGTTTCGGGAGATAGATCGAGCTAATAGAAACTAAGTTATTTACAAGATTTTGCAAATCTTATAGATCTACTTATCTATTCTACGTACTTAAATTAATATTGTTGAGACAAAATTTGCTCGAAGAGCTTGTTTTGTTTTCTTTATATTCGATGTAAAGTTGCGAAATCTTAATTAGATTAAACTACGTTTTGACGCGTAAAGTTTTAATGTTCGCGATGCGCATAGACATTTGCAATTGCTCGCTAGTTATATAGTTGCGTTAAACTACTAAGTTTTTCGATTTAAACATTAGATTTCGTCGATTTGAACAAAGTTTACTTCTAAGACAAATCTAATAGATTAAGAGAACGTGTGCGCATCTCGCGCAAGCAAGTTATAACTATTATACTGGACAAACGCATTTACGGACGCAATGTTAAAGAATACCAAGATCGTCTCTCGCGAAAGCTTGGCTTGGATCTTTGGAACTCTAGATTCTCGCAAATGATGCAAGATTTATTAGATCTAATCTTGATCTCGCGCGAAGCCCAGATATTAGTAACATAAAACTGCGACCTTTGTTATAGCAGATCTGTGTACACCTAGAACTAAAGTTAGGATTTACCAAATACGGATAGACGCAGATTTGATCGCCGTTATAACTACAACTAAATAACAGAGAAAGATTATTAGATGCGCGACAAAGAAATAGATATATACACGAAATGAAGTCTCAATTGCACTACTAAAAGACTCACACTATTAGTGCACTATCAATTTAAATCGTGCAGTTTGATTTAAGATCTAAAACGCACGATTTAAGGCGAGGGCCGGCAGCTCAGTTTGGTTTAAGGCCTAAAACGCACGGTTTGCACGGTTGCGAACCTTGGATCCTCCCAATCGAGCTTGTAAAGTCACACAGACTGCTGCGAAAGGGCTTGACAAGAGACCGAAGGGCGAGGTGAGGAAGGTGGATGGTGAGCTTCTGCAACGAGAAGGGCCAGGGGAAGCATGGGGTAACATGGCTAAGCTCCGACCACATCAACACCAGGCTGACTTCGATAGCTCCTGCAGTACGCATCGAAGACCATCGAGATGAATTCCTTGCAATTGCTAGCCAATGGGGCTGCTACGGTAGGCAAATTCTTCGCAACTTTAGATGTATGCATGATTTACTTACTTTCGCAGGGATTCAGCCGCGAGGCGGCCTCGGCAGTAACATAACCTCCTTTGTGTCTGGCCAAGACTGGGATAGATGTAGGGATCGGCGACCTGATGTCCTCTTCATCTTTCAGAAAGAATCAATACAGGTACAGCATCCTCCATCTAAATGGTATCATGTACACCATGGCAAGCGAAAGAGGGTCATTAGCCCGGACAACCATCATGTGTTGTATTATCCCGAGTGTCCCATGACGATCTCCTCAAAATGCGAACCTTGGCGGCTTGAGGCATTACGAAGACTAAACCCCGGCCTAACGAACATTGACCTGTACTACCGAATGCCACCCACGTATGAGGAACGAAAAGGTGGGACCTCAGAGATTAGGGACCTGTTGGGTTTGACTGCAATGACGAACGAATTATGCCGTTGGCGTCCCCAGGGTTCGTGCATCGCTTTGAATCAGCGTAAGGGGAGTACGATTGTCTTCAATTACATCTACAGCAAGATGAGCGAGGAAGACTAAGCGGACAATTCGACTCTCAATTTTCGAGATCTGACACCGGAAGAACTCGGGGAGCTAAAGCGCCTCATGAAGGATGAAAACCGAAAGATGGATCCCAAGAAGAATGGCGCTTTTGAAGCAGAAGATCTAGACGATTCTGACGCAGAAGGAGACGATACTTGGGGGATCGGAAATTACCAGCAGTCTCAGACGCTGCTGGTTTCTCAAACAGAAACCCGGCAACAGACTGCTAGGCAGCCAGTTTCTGGCAAGAGAGGTCAGGATGACTTCTTAAAGGACGATGAAATTAATGAGGTAATAGACGAGACTTTACCTCCGACAAAGCGGCGTCATCGAACGGTCGTGACGCCGAATCCAAAGTCAAAGATTGGAAGACATTTTAGAAGACCTAGCAAACATGCTGGCCAGAAGAAACAAGGCGTCACGCATCAAAGAATGCCATACCAGCGTGGACGTCAGGCGCAGCCCCTTACCATCGACAAGACCAACATCTCCAACAGTGGACATGGCTTTGGCCCGGATAATGACTTCGATTCATTGATAAGCCCACATTTTAGTGGTATATCAACGCAAAGTCTCGACGCATTAGAGACAAACATTGAAGACGTTTTGCTCGGCAACGAGTCACAGCCGACTCAGCAAAAGCCTACGCAAAAATTGGTGAACATAGCTGGCGAATCATGCGCTTCTAGTCATCCGGCGGTAATGCGCAGCCAGGCTAAAAGCAGTGACCCACGGTCGATTGAAGGGGAGCGAACAACCAGTTTGGCAGTCCATCGTGATCAAGTATCTAATGGCATCACGCCTCGGAGTCACCAAGATCTGGCGCATGCCATGCCAAACGCTCTTGCTCCTGGGCCTCAAAACCAGAGCAAGGTTCCACCAAAAGTGTCATATCGAGAAAACCCAACACATCTTGGCAAGAGAAGACGTGATGAGCCTCCAGAACACGAATCTGTTGATGAGGGATCCCCTGCCTTTAAAAAGCCTTTTCTACCCTCGCATCGCTCAACCACTACTCTTCCAGATTCTGCTGTACGAACAACAACGGAGACTGATAGGAAGATGGCATCAGCACGTCTTCAAGGACGTCAGCCTTCGGGGCCTCATACGCTAACAAAACGGCTTGAACAGAATATCTCGCAGTCGTCGGAAACGTATACTTCCAGACTGGGCCCTGTTATCCCACCAGCCTACTTAGCATTGCCTGGCTTCAGTGATCCCAGGATATTCCGGCCAGCTGCGGGACTGGGCCACACATCACCACAACATGACCCAGGAAAGGCCTTTGCTAATGGCGAGCATGCCGCGAGCGCCAGTGGTGGTCGAAGCCGAAATCTTGTTGTAGAAGCCCACCTGGCTTTACAGCAAGCTTTGGTCGCTGACGGCTCATCAACTTCATCATCGGGACAGGGCTTTCCTCATGAAATGTTAAAAGCCGTCGACAACCAAGTTGACCGTACCGTCACCGCATTCATGTAACAGCATTGTGCTCAACTGACAGCCAGCAGGGAAGTTTACAAGTAACAACGGATATCTAGCGGCAACTACGTTAATAGCAAAGAACGGCCCGCTTCAAATACAAAAACCAGCTCAGCAACGTCCACAGTCAAACAATGCCGCCATCAGCGACCAAGAGCTAGCCGCATTACCAGTCCAGTCAAACACCACCAATCGTGAACAAAGCCCTACACTCCAACAAGGAGCATTGCTCCCTCCCTCCACCACACCAGATATGGTCCTCCACTTTCAAGCCTCAGGCCCGCTTCTCAACGTTCTCCGCACCGGTCTCACCCCAACATACCAGTCCTTCCACACCAAGCGCCCAGAAACCGCAGCCGACCAAACCAATATCTGCCTCGCGCTAGCACATTGCTACCGCTACATCTATCTCCGCCTTGGCTTCAAACCGGAGAACACGGACTTGCAGGGGAGTTTCGCGAAGCAGTACGAACAGATCCAGGGAGAGTATTGTCAACATCTGGTTGAGGGGATGGATCCGGTGCTGCATGAACCTGCGTGCGATTGGAGAAGGGCGTATGATGATTGGGAGTGTGCTTGGGGTAGTTTGGGGGCGAGGCTTAGGGGGTACATGGTTTGTCAACAGCGGAGGAGGGGTTGAAGGGCGTGAGAGGTTTACTTGACCGCTAACCCCTGATGGGAATTCGGAGATCGATTCAGTCTTCTACCACCCCTTGATGTCCGGTTTGCTGTCGTGGATCCATAAGACTTCTTTTGTCTTCCCAAACTACCCCCTGATTTGCCGACTCTGAGCTATCCACCCAAACCAAGCGAGTACACACAGCTTGGGCTTGCTCATCCTGGCAAATCCGTAATTACTTCTCGTAATTACTATCCCTCTACCATTCATTTGCTGCTTCTTCAGACCCTGCTTCATACCAGCGATTTGCAAGCAGGAGACCTGGCCTTTTCATTCAGGAAGCGCCTATTTTGAAACCTTTTTAGTATTTGATTCCCACCCGGGATCAGCTATTGCATGTCAATTCGCACCCGGGGTCAGCTGTCGGTTGTTCGACAGACTTGTAAGTGAAACCTTGATCGGTTTAGCGCTCTCGGGCCGACTGTGCTCCGGCCGCGTGCTTGGGAAGAGAGAATTGGTTCTGGTGGTAAAAGAGAATCAATGACAGCACATCTGCATCATTACTTGAAACTCTAGCTGAAGCTTTGATTGGTGCTCCATCCATATATGTAAGGCCTGGGATCAATTTGAGAGTGTATCGCTTTTAAGACCCACATGTTGAGGTCGATTCGCAGGCATTTCCCCCTGTCTGTCTCTACATCTCCGTTCTAGGACACATGATCAATATTTTTTCGCATACAAGTCTGTAGAACATCCTCGATAGTCTGGATGTGATACGGATAGTGGAAGTGGTTTCTGCATAGTAAATCCAATCTTCGAAGCGGGGCTCATTCATTTAGACCGCTCGTTGAGCAATTTTTCTCCGATCTTTTTATTGAGATTTCATGTTTGGATGCATAGCACGAGAAGAAATTGCCTTTCAACTCTGAGCCTTTCAAATCTGGTTATGCATTGGTGCACGCATCTTCAAAGGCCGCAATCGTGGACGTCCGACGCAGGAACACTAGAGCACTGGAATGCCTATCCTCGTTGGTAGGTGCTAATGCAGTCATCAACATCTAGAATCTCTCAAGTCAAGCAAGAAATGACATGAATATCAGCTTTTCATCTTACATCCCCTTGCACCAAGATACGAATTGTACAAGGTCCCATTCAGCTTTCAAATGCACTTCTGCTCAGAGACGCGGAGGATTTTTGTCTGGGGTGAATTATGATGGTCTGCTGTCTCATTCATAACCAATCGTAACGAAGCAAGAGTACATGTCACGATACTGTTGAGATCTGCGGCACTTTCGCTTCCTACCAAGGTTCCTACCAAGATTCCTACCAATCCCAGAACAGTAGCAATTTCTATTCAATCGGATGAATGCGTTGTGCACATCGAGAAAGTATTGATTGAGGGAACAATATGTTCATTCTATCTGTTCTGGATATACTTTTTGCGGAATACACTTGTTGTCTACCCGTAGTAGTTATTCGCCGGAAAACTCACACACCACCTAATATTTCTGGTGTATGTCATGCTTGTAATTACTTTGAAAACTTCTTTGTATGCTTTAACAGCTCTACGTTGGCCACCGGTACCAGATATCTATATATACGTACTTTATATAACGAGAAAATAATGCCATTGTCGAAGGTAGGCCACAGCCCTCGTTTAGGTCACGTGATCATCACAGCCCTAGTCTCCTTTGAGAACAACAATTTCCCTGTTACCCCACCTCTACTATACTATATACAACAACTTTTGTGAAGACTCGACACTTTCAGCTTCGAACACTGCTCTATTTCCTTAGCGCGATTCTTGGTAAACACGCGGCGATGGCTCTCTTCAGAGCCCCTCCTCGATCCTTTCTGTTCCTGATCTCCACCTTCAACTTTTCTTTCCATCACGACTCTTCCTGTTTCATCACAGCTTACCGATTCCAAGGCTCTGAGTTGTCATTATTGTGGTATCCTCGAGCATCTGTCTCAAGGCTCGAGTGAGTCCATTCCGTAACACATCCCTATGACGATGTATTGTTGCTTGAACCTTTCCTACCCTTAAAGCCTACTGTAGTATCATGCTAACTGAAACAGCCTTATTATCACGATGGCTTCAGGGAATCATACCTCAAGCTACTATACCGCTAGTATTTCATTCACCCATCAAAGCACCTACTACATTAGTGGTGATAAGAGACCTCGTAATCTGTTCGAAGCCGACAATGGCATCCGACCAGCCGTGCCTCCTAACAGACGGCAGCGACGCGTTGAGGGGTCTAGCAGTAAGTCAGAAGCTGCTGGACAAAGGCATTGTACTTATCATTGCTAGATCAAGGCCATGGAGCCTTCCATGCCGCCAATGGAGGCAATCTGCAAGGTGTCTTTGATGGAGACAACTCTAGTAGAGTTGCTGAGCTGGATGATGACGACTCGATTGAGAATGTTAACCAGCACGAGGCTGCCCCGATCTACCAGCAGCCTTCACCTCGTCACCCTCCGGTGCTTGGAAACATTCCTCCCAACTCCCACGGGCACACACAGGGGCGATATGCGCCTGTTCTGCCGTATTCCGCTAGGACAATCAACCAACAACCAGTTCGCGGCCCACTTAGAGCTGCTCTACATCACCAGGAAGGCTTTGGTGCTGTTGATGAATCTAATCCAGCCCCCAGCGTGGCTACGGATTACGAGACTCATCCTACATACCGTCCTCACCCCCCTACTGATACACTATATGGAACGGGTAATAGTCACATCCAGCGTCCTGGCGTGCATTACTCCGACAACATCAATGCACATATGAGGTCAGTGCTAGACCAGAACCAACAGCTACGCTCACAGTCAAGCACCGTTCATGTGCCTCAAGGCTATGCTGTGGATACGAATCGATATGACCCAGCCCCAGTCGCAGATGTAGGCTTGGGCTCCCACGGTAATGTTGACACTGCCTCTGTGTATCCTTCACAATGGTCGACACAGGAAGGCTACTACGACTGGCAGCACGCTGCTCAAGAAGCTGATGTTCTCGAACGTGGCCATGGTAAGCCAGTATGGTATTGATCTCATACCGCATCTGCTGACATTTTCGCTAGCTGTTGAGGGCAATCAGCCTGAGTCTCTTGAGAGTGGTACTGATAATCACCAGTCTCAACAGCATGAGTCGTCTCCGGTCTACGATGATGCAGACGCTGATGATGAGTTCTTTGAATTTCTTCGATCAAACCCTGTGCAACAAGGCTCCTACAATGGACCGGCCGGGGTTCATGACGGTAGAGTTGCCTATGCTGATGAGCCTCGATTCATCAATCAGCTAGGCTTTGGGCAGCATGGCTCTAAGGATCAGCCAATAGAGCTCGATGACCTTGAGGAAGAATTAGACGACGCCTTGGAATTCACGGACAATCTCTCCAGCAATCGGTCATACCAGCCTGTTCATGTTAACTCCAACGTCGGTGCCAACCATCCAGGTACAGTACCCGTGGCGTCGAACGTTCATATTTTAGCTCTGGGTGCATCAGGACAGAAGAACCAGCAGTGGATGCAATCTTCTGGAGCCTTGCATGGACCTACATACCCACAGCAGGTACAGTCTAGTGCAGTCGCACGCCCGAGCGACGCGGAGTTGGCGAAAAATCACGCCGATAAGAAGGTGAACAAGGCTAAAGAAATAGCCTTCAAGGATCAGGGTCGATGGTGGCATCGGATGAATGGAAACGTAGCAGCAGGTATGGAAGTGCCTTCCTTTGACCGTGCAATCAAGACTGACATATTAACAGTCCCAGCTGTTCAGCATTCCGAGATTGCCAACCAGCTACGTACCACGGCCAATAGCCGAGGTTCTTATCGTAAGTCTTATCTGTTAAACCGATTATCCGGAAAAAGCTGCTGATTGTCCAAAGAATATGCCCCGGAGAATGGAGAAAGCGAAGATGATCGACTCGCCTTTGTGCCTACTCACATGAATTGGGGAGAAACGAGAGCTCATCGACCTAACGAGTTATTCACGTTCTACAAGCCTGACAACAGACCAGCGGTGTGCGAGCCGCAACGTTGGATTCACAACGGTCAACGCGTGCTGGACCAAAAGGGGAAATGGATGTGGTACTATCATGACGTTCCCGTGACGATACCATCAGTCATTAAAGGATGGCGCTTGGAAATATATTTCTGTCGTAACCCCAGCCTGACTCTTGCAGACATCCAAGGCCGGATGCCCAAGGTCTTCAAGACAAACATCAGAGGAAGAGACATCGAGGAGCATGGGCCGTGGGATGACAGGGCTCTCCGCAACCGGATGATGAGGTTCCGGTGGCAGGCATGCCTCATTACCTGGACTCGGAAGGAGAACTGTAACATTACAAAGAAATACTTCGAGAATTTCCTTGAACAGTCAGATAAGGACAACAACGCCGTTGTTCCTGGCTTCAGAGTGCGAAATTCAACTCGTATTCTGGGTAGGGATCTCACAACAAGGGAGATCAACGAGCTGAAGCGGAGGCAGAAAGCGGCTAAAGCAAAAACAAGCGCTGCAGCATCGACCGAAACATCAGAGCAAGATGGTAATGAGGGCACTCCATCCGAAGCTGATGAGAATGCTCCTCCTGTTCACCTGTCAGGTATCCGTCCTATGAGTTTACTGACTTCTGCGATGCCCATACCGCCAACGGCCGCAACAGTAATTGACTACGTCGAGGACTATGGCGATCCAAACGTTGGCAACCACTACGAGGACCACAACCAGCAAAGAAATGGCGATGGCTACGGACGTGATCTTGAGTCCTCGACGCTACCAACAGGGCCTCGAGTTGATGCGACCACTTTCAGTGGCCAAGCGGAGTCTATTCGACGTTCCCCAAAGCTTTCTAGTGGCAGCCGTCAATTTTGGAACAAGCTGCAAGGCCTTGACTCGGGCGATCGTCTCTGTGAATCTGATAGATCGACCACACAACAACCCCAACATACAGGTCACATAAATAGATACGGGTCAAGTCTGATGCAGCCCGATGGCACGGGCACAAAAGCAAGCTCGGGCACAAGTCTGCCGCCGCATAAACGCCCTTTCGATGATCTTTACGATATATCACCAGAGAGTTCACCCAAGAAGAAACCTCGTAGAACCACAGGCCACTACTCGGGAGTGGATTTGAGCACGGCTCCTGCGGATGCGCAGGCTGGTAACGCCGGCGTAGAGCTTCAGAGAGTCGTATTGAAGGCATCAGCGCCTAGCAGCGCTTCGAAACGCAACATCAATGGCCAGCAATCAACGACGAGTCTTCTCCGACAGCAGTCCGCTGGAAGTAACGGCCCACAAACCTTCCAAACGGCACCAGTGAACGGGCAAAAACGTGGCTTTGGCTCAGAAGAGGGGCCTAGCGATGCAAGTCTGGAGGATGCGTCTCGGAAACGACCTGCAAATGGTCAGATGCTGCCCCCGCTGATATCAGCATCTGGTGTAGTAGTTGGCACAAACACCATGCAGCAGCAACCAGAGCGAAGGCTATTTTCTACCAAAGCGAAGTCGCCGAAGAGCGCATTGCAGCAGAGCTTCCGTGCTACAAATGGGGCCTCTCAGACCAAGCCAGCGGCTACTCACTCCAAGACGACAAAGAAGGCTGAGGGTTCCAAGCCGACTCTTTTGCCGAGTCCCGTCATCACGGAACGAAGAAAGACGAGCCTACAAGCTGGGAATGCGGCACCAATAACAGCCGATAATTATGCCTTGACGGCACCAGACTCCCAACAGCTTGGCAAGGCACAATCTGGCGATACAGATAGGCAATCAGCGAATGCGACTGCTCGATCGCCCAGAATAGCTGGTAAGGCTGGCCTCGCCGATAAGTCCCATTCCGTTGCAAGTGCTGGTCCTGCAACTGCTTCTGGGCAGAATTGCACACAAGCGGCTCGGGGGATTTGCGCGCCTCTGCTCCATCTTGAAGGTCAAGCTTCGCTACGGCCAGCTGCGGAGATGGACTATACCCATCTCCAGCATACCCCATCTTGGGCGGCATCGCCTGAGCCAGCTGTTAATCGAGTCGCCTCCGAATACGACTTCCCGCCCTTCGACTTTGTAGTCACCGAGGCTGGCGCTAGCGAATACAAAAGAACATCCGCACTCATTGAGCAGATCGAAACAGCGGAATGTCTTGCGACGACCGAAACTAACCAAGCTCTCAACAACGACGAACAAGATCCTGTCGATTTCACTTTCCCGGATCTGGAACCAGTCAACGTTGACTTCAGTCCCCAAGGCTACCAAACACCAGAGCCGCCTGAAGTACCTCCCCCAAACTGCCAGGCTTGCGACAAGCATTCAGAGGGTTGGATGGTTCAATGCAGTAGAGATTTCCACAGCGAAGATGACGGCTGGTACCATTTTCACTGTGCGGGACTGACCGAGGGAGATTGCGAGGAGCTAGATGAATGGTTTTGCCCAGTCTGCAAACCCCGTGCGGAAATCACCCCTGTCCCCGGACGACACTCAGTCGGAGGTAAAGGTCTCGCGCCAAACCCAGCGGCTGTACCCCTGAGCCAACCGTCTCCTCGTGTGTCTACCAACAACGGAGTCACGAAGAACAAGGTCCCAGGCAGCCCGCGCAATGAGAAGCAGGGAACTTCGAGGAGACGCGCTCTAGAACGCGAGCTGGCAGACCTACCCGATTATTGGTCGAAAGAGGACGACTTCGCGTGGGGTGCTGAGAGGGGGCCCAAGAAGAGGCGCGTTGCTGCCACAGCCTCGAGCAGCCGGACTGGAGACGTTGACTCCAGGTCAATCAGACGTAGCACAAGGAACCGTCAGTGACCGAATGTGTACGCCTCAAAATTAAGATGGGGTGCTACTTGCGATGGATTACGAAGTTTGGTGACCGTGGGGAACTGGATCTAGTGGCAAATTAAAAGACCGGCATAGGCCGTTATTAGATGACGCAATGATCAAAGGGTACGTACCTCTCTGGAAAATATTGGCAGTGATAAAGACTGACGCTGACCCATCGCAGTACCAATTTCATGTTGACTGACTACGGTGTATGTTCATGAAGAGGTTGAGGGATGAAGCGGTGTTCTGTGGGAACGCGCACATATGTCATATCACAGGCTTCGAGTTTTCCTCAGGTGTGCTCGCTGTATCTGCGATATAGCTAGAGCTGGAGAGACCATACTGTTCAGTGGACGGAGGATTTGATGGAATTGGTTATGGCAGGTGACGGACGATGGCGCTATAAAGGCAACGGATATGGAAGGGAACAACCTGGAAGATGGGATCAGAGATGTGAGGATCTTGGTACAGGGAGTGGAATGGGACATGAAGCGGGACGGGACATTGCCTGTTTACTATCATCGTGATTCAAATAGCGGAGCAAACTTACCCTCTGTTCTAGAACAATTATAACCATCGCTTTTCATATACGCCTTGACTAAGCGGACAGAACATCTGCTCGCTATCGGTCGCTGGCTAATACTCCGGGGATGTACATCAACCACCTAGAGCCGAAGCTTGTGCCGTCAGCTTACCTAAATGCGTGAAGTTTGAGATGGAAACTAGCCCGAGAATTGGCCATTTACGGAGAACGGTCATTATTACATCAAGGAGAGAGCTTCATCGCCATGCCTTAGCCTTGCGACAGAGTTGTCAGATACGACGATGTCCGAATATTGTAAGATTCCGCCCTAAATGGAGTGGCATTAAGGGCGTTACACAAAGATCCAGAAAAGGTTCATAAATCCCCTTTCCACCGGCATTACTTGAACATTAGCGAAAGAATTACTAGAAACCGTATGATTACCTGACATCCAACAGGACGAAATGATTCAACGGCAGACAGACCATTGCTCGTGCTTCCTAGCCTGTCGTCTATCAGGCTTGAAGGTGCAAACCCTTGCATGGCTTTGATATTTCCATAACCCCTGGGTCTTCATATCTAAGCTTTGTAGACTTCTCCGACCGAAGATTCGTGCCAGACCGTGGTTATGAGACCTTAGCATGCCGTTCCAAGACCTAAGTCACTGGTTTACAGGTCGCGGAACAGCCTCAAAAGCTATCATGAGCATTCAAGAACTATGCTTGCGACCGGCAGGATTGGGAGTTTAGATAGTCCGAGGGGTCAATAATTTGTCGCTTGCGCTTCGTCCACGTGGAAGCTTTTCAGCAGTCCTGCGATCAGTTGTCAGCCAAGGATTAATTTATGCCGCGCTACCTGGAAGCCTGCCACCGGGAAGGTCATCAGAATTTCCTGATGGCCCAACGTCGAGCAGGAGCATCGACACAAGGTATCCCCAATGACGAGTGTAGTTTTTTTGGTACACTCCGTGGCACAGATTGCCCGGTCAACCAGATCTGTCTCTTTCAGCTCTTCAATTGACCTCCATTGGCCAGCCATCCTGTTTTGTGTATTCTGGGTTTCGAAAGCGGGTCTGGGACACACCTAGTATGAACAGGGCCAATCTCGAAACTTACTATATGAACTTGAGCCTCACAACCATCTCCCGACTCCCACTCTCCATGAAGTCCAGAGCAGCATCGGTTTCAAACGCTTCGCGGCTAAGCTGGCGCATTATCGGTGTGGCACGTAGACTGTGGTTTCAATGGTCGCGTCGCCTGTTCTCAACAACGCGCCAACGCGCCAACGACGCGTCACGTGACAAACCCTGTTTTGACGACAACCTAGATGCCATCACTTCCACACAAACCTCGAAACACAGAAACATCATCAACATTTGCAGAAAACACCACGAAATGTGTATACGCACCATGTCACTTCAGTATACTATATCACTCGCCAAACCTCGTCACTTGGACGGAACACCAGAGGGCCTCGACACGAAAATGGCTTCCTATTTGAAGTATCCTGGGCCAGGGGTTCTGGTCCTTCTTCTACTACATCCTCTTCATTGGAACGAAGGCTTTGTACTGCAACTCATCGATTTAGCAGTACCGCATCCAAGTTCATCGAAAGGAACTACCTTGCACATTGAGACTTGTCTTCGAGAACATTGCCGAGTCTACGCCGGTCACTTCATCCGAGAAGCATCTCCAACATTATGTCGGATATGCCAGAGCAAGACGTTGAGGCTCTTATGTCCTACTTGCAACCACAGAATCTGTCAGAAGACTTTGAGTTCTCTGGGAGCTCGATGGAAGAGGATTTTCTGCCAGCTATGCTTGACCAAGAAGACTCCCAGCCGGGCCAAAGTAAGTTGACAGGTCTCCAAATTAGATTGACAGTAGCTGACAGTCTCTAGCGGTACCGTTCGCTAAGGAGACAGAGGCGGACATCCAATTGTTCAACGAACCACTTCCCGATCTATCAAGAGGTCTGTATGATGACCTTGATACTTCGGCGGACAATGGAAAAGGAAGAGCAGTCGAGGAGCAGCTCAATCTTGACGAGCACGATAACGAGTTTGGCTACCATGAACACCAAAACTCAAACCAGGGGGCTCCTCTTGTCAATGCGTCTCATGATCAATATTGGGACGCTTCATCATCTTACAATACTGCGCCAGACTATCCTTATTTGAATCAACCTGGCTATGCGTCTTTAGGATACGTGCATGCGGGCAGCGATCAATGCCAGTTCTATGGCGAGAACCCAGCTTCCTCAGCACTGGCGCAGAATCAAGCCAGCTGGGCTGTCTCAGCACCTACAGCGGCTGGACAGATTTCCTCCAGAAGTATACGGAAGGCTCGGAAGCCAGCCGTTCAACCAACAGCTCCACCCAAAGAGAAGAAGCCAGTGAAGCAAAGTAAGAAGAAGTGCCTCGCGGAAGTACGCGACAGCGAGTCAGGTCTCCTTTGGCGTTCAGGCCCAGATCAGCAGTGGGGTAAGGCCATTCTTCCGATATTCCGTTCCCATCACTAATTTTCAGTAGTACCGGCGGTTTATCATAACGATATCTGGGTCGAGTTGTTAGAGTGGACGGACCAGGTCGCAACCTCACACGGCGGTTACGGTACGATTGTTGTGAGATATTCCATATGTCGATGATGCTGACTACCTGCAGATTATCCTCCCGCCAAGGGCATTGAAAATTGGAATCGGACTGCCTTCTGCCTGGCACAGAAGAGCTGGGCTCGAGACCGTGATAATCGACCCGTGGTCTTATTTTACATCCAGAAGACGGACGTGGCCGATCCACCCAAGCCGCAAGACTTCTTCTGGCATAATCGAAGGGTGATCGATCGCGATAACCTAGGAATGAGATGGTTCAACGACTTACCGGCCACCATTTCTTCGGCTGTCGAAGATTTTCGACTTGACGCTATCCAGAAACTCAACCCGAACATCGAATGGGAAGACATCTGGGGTCGAACGCCCAACGAGTTCGGAACAGGAAAAGAGCCGGGCATCAGGACCCGCCCAGCGTTGACGGTACCAGCCCTGTCAAATAGAACGCTGCGGTTTCGACGTGAGGCCGGAACTTTGGCGTGGGACCGGAAGGATGAGATAGGAAACGAGATTGCCTTGGAGTTCTTTCAGAATCTGATGGGCGAAGATTGCATTCAAGACAACAACACGTATGCTTTTGGGCGAGACTTGAGGCCCGAGGAGGTCGATCGGCTGGATGAGTACTTGAGAGTCGAAAAATTGCCTGAACGAGCGCAGGCTAGGCGCCTGAGAGCTGCAGCGAGGGTAGCAGCTCAGAGGCAGGCCCAAGCTGGACCGAGTAATAGCCAATACATTCAACAGGCTCCTTCAACTTCTCATTATGGTCAACAACATCAAGCGTCAATTCAGTATGCGCCGCAGCCATCAGCGAATAGTTCGGCACACTCAATTCCGCGGCAGCCGCCGGCTCAAGTCAGTCGGACTGGCCAAGGCTCATCGTCATCTCGGTTTGGAGCATCGAGATTCCGTCAGGGTTTTGGTACATCTGCCCCGAGTACAAGCGCGCTCAATCCCGCGAATCCAACTTACGGAGCCCCGAATCAACATGGGAAGCGTACCTTTGATGGTACATTCGAAAGTCGACAGTCGGCGGCTACGGCGAAGAGACCGCGGGTGACTGACCCTGGGTCCGTAACTCACAGGACACCAGAGTTCACGCGTGATTTCGAACATCCGCAATTACTCCAACCAAGGCCCTTCAACCCCCTAAAGCGGTCGAATGTCTTACCTCCTAACGGTACGGCAAGAGGTGCACAATTGCAGACTTTTAGAAACAACGCTGCATCAATGTCCACCAACGATGCTCAACTTAGTGGACATGCGATCAATTCTAGTCGCAAGAGAGTCCACGAAGCATCAGATGATGAAGAAGAGGAGGGATTCGGGATGCACTATAAGAAGACACGCATTCAGCAAGCTTCTGCATCTCAAGCTTCGGGTACTCGGCAAACCCGGCGCCCAGCGCAGAGGCACTGGAGGCCCTGGAGGCCCTCACAAGCCCTTGCTAGGAGTGTAGGGGCACGTATGGGCACTCGTGCCGTGCCTGGGCCACTCAACGGCTCCGCATCGAATGATATCCCGACCAATGGTTCAAGGGACAGCGGCGGGGCATCTAATACCGCAGGGGTAGCCTCTGACAACGTGGCCCCTGCTTCCAACAATGGGTATATGGAAATCACGATTTCCGTGCCCATAGGGTCTGAGGTGATGGTACTGCCTCCGAATCAGACGTACAATCTCGTAGGTATGGCTATCCCGGGCCAGAACGTAGAATGGAGAGTAATTGAAAAGGTGGCCTCGGCGGCTTCTCATGGCCCAGATCATTTGATGGCGAATGTTGAGCAAGAAGAAGGCGACCCAGATTGGCGGGGTCATCAGACCACTGCTCGATCCTCTAAGTCTATGGGCAACAAGCATCTTCCACGGGCAGCCAATCCATCTTTCAACGGAAATACAGTGAAATCTGCGGCAAACGACAATGGCCCTCCGCCCGGATTGCCGGAGGATTTTGTCGAAGAAGGCTTCGAGCCTTACGGGTACGAGAACGCTGTCAAGTACCCATATCAAGCTCAAACGGAGGATATCAATCTTTCTTCAAGCACTGTGGGAGCTTCATTTGATACAGCCCAGTACCCAGATCAAACTCAAGTGGAGAATTTCGATCTCTCTTCAAGCACCCTGGGAGCTCCGTTTGGCACATCACCTCCCGCCGAGAGCTACCAAACTCGCCAAGCGGCGGCTCGATTCACGGGTCAAACCGATGTGCTGGACTATGAGGCTTCCGCTTCTTCGCCCCTCTTCGGCGGGAATCTAGCCGCTACCCCGGAGATCGATTATTTCTCCCAACTCAGCATTCCACATTACACCACAGAGGAGTTGGATCAGTTACTGAACGAGGCTGGGGATATCGCCAACGCCAGCTTCGTGAATGATCTAAGCGCTCATGGCGACCAAAACCCGACGGAGACATTCGCCTTACCACAGGCGGACACGTCGGGCGCGTCAGCGAGCGGCTGGGATAATCGGACGTATGAACAGATGCAAGCTGAGTATGAGGATACGTTTGGGCGGCCTCTGTTTGACATTGATTTCCCGCTTGAAGACGATGTTTTTGGGGATATAAACAATGTGGAATTTCCGCTGGATTACCCAATAGTACAGCTAGCCGAGACGGATGTCCCTCAAATCACAAGACCTTCACCGTCCGGTGAAGAAGTGAGAGACGTGCCAGATGCTGGTGATCAAGGGCTGGGAGCATCTTCCTCACCGACACAAGGTGCTACTTTTGAGTCGCCAAAGGCGCAACAGAATACGCCTGGCACGACCATTCCCAGCGATCCCCTGAGGGCCCCTGAAGCACCAGTCGATTCGGACCCTCCTGCCGCGCCACAAGAGTCAGAACCCCAAGAACCTGACTGGGACGAGTTATTCGGCGAGGATTACAACAAGGAGTATGTTGAAGAAGAGCTGTGAAAAGCCATGGGCATTTCGAAACTGGGAACCGCCATAGCAGGTCTATTCCGAAGAGGATCTGCAGACACCATGGCGCTTTGTTCTTTCGGCTGGTACAAAGGCAACGCAGACAAAGAAAGGGTACGGAGGGAAAAGGGGGTGAGAAAATGGGGTTGTAAGCCAAGGAGAGATTAGGCTAGGACGAACCTGAAGTCAAGCTTTTGATACCTCATAGCTGGCCGTTTCGTTGTGGCGTATAAGTGGAATTTAACGGCGAAGAACAAACACGGTGGAGATACAGCAGCCTGACAAACAAGCTCTTTGTCACATAGCGTGGCTCCTTTGTACAAATCAGCTGCTTGTCCAGCAGATGAATTCATAACTGACTCACGTAACAAGCTCCCATTGCAGACTCGCGAACCACATGTCCATCTTCACGCTTGAAACCATGACGGTCTGAGTCTAGTACCAGGCGTATGACTAGACATTAGCAATCCAGGCAGTGTTAGAATGTCGCCAGTGTTCCTGGAACAGCCAACCTACCTATGGGAACCTCTACCACTTGCCTTCATCCCATAATGCCACCCAAAGCATGACTACTAGCAGTCCCACGACTCCCCAACTTCAAAAAAGCCCACCTGACTCCTCTGATTGCGTCTTCCTCTGTAGTCATCTCCTCCATACAGTCGTCTTACCGAATGCTATCTCTTTACGTACTCCATAAATACCACAGTCAGTCAGCCGGAGGTGATCCTATTGGTGAGAAAACATCCTTCATGTATTCCCTCCCTCCAATGACCGCTTCTCTGCCACCCCCTTCTCCTTGGATCCCTTCCAAGCTATCTGCCAAACCCTTACCCCCTGACTCACTCCTGTTTGCGAACCAGGCCACAAGACTGGTATACAACAAACCTTGTGAATTCTCAAAGCGCGGTAGTCTGACATGCCAACATATTTGCAACACACGTCTTCTACGTCTTTTATTAAGATCTTTCAATGCCGCTGTTCCTTCATGTCTCAAAGATATTGTTTGACAGGCATAACTGCTCAAATGCAGGGATCCGAAGAAGCGGCCGATGCTCAAGACGCCCTTGAAGCGGAGTATGATGCACTGGAAGCGAGTAGTGAGTGTGCGGAAAGCCTCTCAAATATATGAGGCCTTACTGAAAGATCTATCAAGTCGAACGGATCATTGCCGACATGGAGCCTGCGCCTCTGAGACTGAAGGGGTCGATCGGTGATATGTCACCCCCAGGCAGGCGTATCTCTGTCGATGAAGAGCCGCCATATTCGTTCAGTGATGATCTAGCCAGAGGAGGGCTCCAGGGGAATTTAGCCACGGCGTCTTCTGCTGATGGCAGGACGCAGGACTTTGCCAGGTTCTGTGAGCAGCGTCAGGGCAACTCTCAGGAAAACGGCCTTCCCGAATCGAATCGAGACCGAGGCACTTCCCGTCAAGAGGCTCAACAACAACATCGCTATCCAATCAGAGGTCTCGTCGCCGTGACTCCAGCACTCCACTCCCACCACCAGCCTGATTTCGCAATCGCCCAGAGCAGTACGTCCAGCGCTACCCCTTATCACGGGACGAAAGCCGAGGACGGCAAACCAACCCATGCGCTTATAGCAGGTGCGCCGTTAGGGACGCTCGCACCTCTACCAGCAACCTCACCGTTCATACTCCAGTCGCAGCCTGAGAGTATGGAGGCGTTGGAGCCCTTCCCTGCGGACTCGCCCTTGGTTTTGAGGTCGCAACCTGAGGAAAAGAAGGTGTAGGAGTGTTTCCTATCTAAGTCGGCCTCTGTCTTGGAGTCGCGGGGTGATGAGACAATGGTGCTTGCTACGCCTCTGGGAAGAGATAGATATAGTCATAGAGGAAGAGGTGGGTGCTCAACAACACCCTCGAGTTGGCAAACGTCAGATGCGGACGGACGAGCTATGGCAAGCTATCCGCCAGACTCAAGGATCGACCACGATAGGCGACGAGACCCAATTCGTCGAAGTGAAGTACAACAGAGAAACCTGATCCCTCCCAGGTGGTGACGAGGATTTGCAACACAATGACTCCTGTATTCGGACACACATCTTGTTGGATTTTGTGGGACACTCATCCCTCCTCACATATGTCGTTCCTACTTTCAAAGCTTGTATATCTTCCTCGACTCCAACCGGCCCACAGAGCTGCGTTTGTGCCAGGCTGTATTCGACACGTATTCCGCGAGTATCAAACATCGTCGTCCCCTATCTCATCGCGCGCACATACCCCAACTACGCTTTCTGAGCATAATGGCCGACAAGACCACACCTCCAAAAGAACCTCTCGCACCCAAGCCACCACCGATCTTCCCGCCCGACGCAGCGTCCAACTATCCACCTACTTGTCGACCACGGAGATCCTCAATCATCGAGCAACTAAACCAAATAGCAGCCAACTACGACGCCCAAATAAACGCTCTCGATAACCTCCCCGAGACTCGTAACCTAAGACTCCCTGAGGAGGACTTCACTACTGTTCGGGGCCAGGAGCTGGTCATTGATCGAAGCATCAACCCTCTGGCTGAGTTTGATGATGATGATGACGATGTGGCAGCAGACCCCTTTACGGAGGAGGCTGCTTCGGCGTTTCTGAGACAGGCTGAGATATTGAAGCTGCAAGCTGATTTGAAGAGGGAAGCGGGGGGTGGGAAGTAGGTGGTTTCTTCTGTGGCTCGCGTTGATGGGGATTTGAGGGACGCGAGTTGTTGATGGACTCGTACGATGGTGGAGTCCGGCCAGTTCTTTGCAAGATTTATGTCGGTTGCGGGCGGCTTGTACTTCCGTGGTTCATCTCTAAGCATCTCTTTGGCTACCGCAACATCGATTATTGCCTCAATGGGGGTCTTCGCTTGCAAACGATGTCCCTCACGGTGCTTTCCATCATAGACCTCTCTGAAGCTGTCTTTCTTTCCTGCAGTGCCTCTGTCGCACCTTGCACTGTGCGTCTCTCGCGCATCTGACACACTCATGATCTTCATAGGCCTTAGCAGCAGCCATATCCATTTCAGTGCTTAGCGCGGTCATGTTCGTGATATACTTGAAAATCATGACACGGCCAGTGGCAAGAACACGATGTTTTCAAATTCTTGAACACGTCTCCCGCTTCTTCTGTCACCCCACGAAATCAGTAACACTTTGGTATACGTATAAAACCCTCGACCTGAACGAAACTTCTTCTTCTTTCACCATCCGCCTGTTCGATCCACTTGGTCCATCCAAAAATCCTCGACGACTTGCATATCAAGCGTACTTGGTGGATAGGTATTCACAAGCTAATAGATAGTCGATATTATTCAGGAAGTCGCTGCTTGCGCTACCGCGAACGCTGGTGAGTCAACAATTGCCGCCACGTTGTTTGTCCGCAAACCTGATATGCTGACAGTTGTGACTCAGCCTGAGTGCCCAAGCTACCGCTGCGGGGCGAGGTGATCTCGCCAGGAACGTAACGTTCTGCTACTCTTTCTGAGGGCAGAGCTTCCAGCACGGAAGCGAGCGTGACCTTCGGGGAACCAACGCACAAAATCCCTCTCCTGCTACTGACAACAGAAGCGAATCCACCATGGCAGCTGAGACGCCCAAGCACGGATATGAGGACCTCTGCGCTGAGCTGGATGCCCGTCCACCATCCCCGCTCCGCCTGGATGAGCTTCCGCAAAAGCAAGCGGACATAGTCCGTACTTTCATGAAGCACGGTGTTGAGCCACCATCATGTACGCCCATACCACTTTACAAGAATCGAACCTTGCTAACATCTTTGTAGATGCGGAGCTGATGGGATCTGGGAGCTTAGAATCATTGGACGAATTTAGGGTCGAGCCCTTTATCGACATCCCAGATTGGGAAAAAGACCTACTGAATGAGCTTCTTGGAGACCCTGAGCTGAGTAAGCCAGAAATTGAGAAGAAAATGCCTCAAGGCAAAAAGACAGTGCCTAAAGGCGACGAGGGCCAAGGTAAGACAGACGTTGGGTCTCAAAATGGTACGCCCTCAAAAGCTGCTAGTGACTGTGACTCTGTGCTTACTAGTCCCCAATAGCTGCGAAAACAAGCAGTAACGAGACTGGACCGCACCACGGGAGAGCCGGTCAAGGGCCCCCGAAGAGTGCCATTGTCGTGCAAGAAGGCCACGGCGCATCTCAAGCTGTCTCGCGACAGAGACAGAATCAGACTCTGAATACCGTTGCAGCAACCACCGCACGGAACCCTGGGAACTTCAAGTCTGCTATTGAACCAGCCACGACGTCTCAGCAAGAGACTCGGGCTATGCCAAAGCAGCTGGGGAAGAGACGCCGCGGTTCGTCACCGGGATTTGATGACATAGCGGAGACCGCCCCACCTCTGAAGAGACATCAGCACAAGGCAGCATCTCCCAGAGCATCTCAGGGCCCCTCTCCGAGCTCTCAAGGTTCATCAGCGCAGGAGCCTGCTAGTGCCCCTCTTCATCTACCACAGGCTCGAGCGCCAGTTCTCACTCAGAACGGCGCTGATCTCGGTATGGAATATCAGAAACAAGATTGCCCTGTCACGAACCAGCTTGGAAAGAGACGTCGGGAAGCAGCACCGAGCTTAGAGGACTTTGTGGATATCGATCTTGCTCAACCTCTGAAGAGACAGCACATGGAGACAGCCGAGGCCTCTTCTATAGCTGGGTTGAGGAAGTCATCAGCGAACCTTGGAGGGCGACCTTTGATACAAGGCACTCAATATCCTCAGTATGCCAGATCGCCGCCCAGACCTCAGCAACTGCCACGTTCGCAGAATCAGCAAAAGAGGCCGGCGGCTCCACAGTGTCAAAGTGTAGAACCTGCATGTGGCGGTTATGCAATGCCCGCTCGTCAGGTAACTTCGCTGAAGTCGCATATAGGATCTCAGAACAGTGTTCCATTGGCGAAGCCTTCTCAGGCATCATTCCAACAGACCTCGAGATGGGATCCACGCCGCGCAATCCAGCCGTCACCGAGTCAGTCGTCTTTCCAAGACCCAAGCGAGGGACCCCAGACCACAGGACGGTCGATCCCACATGAAGCATCTTCTCAGCGTCGACCAGTAAGGCGTCATGCCGATCTGTACCAGATCGAAATAGATGGGAAGCCGTACCAGCTTCCACCGCCTCTGGCATGGATGGACGAAGAGGTGGAGACATGGAAGGCGCAAATGTCGCACCTTCCCCAGCAGTTGCCTCCTCAGCAATCGGACGCGGGGTCTCCAGTCCGTATGAAGCAAATATTACCAAGTGGAGCACCTCTGCAGCGACCAGTTACGAGGTCAGCGAATGGCAGAGATATGTTGCCACCGAACGGTCCATTCGCATATCAATCGAGCGTAGGACAGCCGAGTTGCAGTCAGCCAAGACCAACATACCGAGCGGCCGCCTACGAAGGGGCAGAGCAGCAACAAGCTCACCTCAGTATGGGATGGCCAGACGGACGGCATGACGCTTATGTTACTGAGTATAGGTATGGGAACAGCAAGGGTAACCAGATGCAACAGATGGTGACCAGCCAGCAATTAAGCATGAATTGCCAGTCGCCCGCGAAAGCGGCTTCAAATTTCCCACAACAAGCCCCATTGTTGAACGGAAGTAAGTCGTTGGCCAACATCCATGGTCAGCTTCAATATAATGGAGGACAGGGAGTAAGAAGGAGTGGTCCAGCGGCGGAAAGTCCCTTCTCGGACCATCCACATGCTATTCCACCATTCCAGCTTGGTGATATAACGATCGGTTACAACGAGCAGTCCCGAGCTCCTGAAAGACAATCGGTATTGGCCACTCAACCTTGGTCGAATGATTCGAATTCTTTCAGGAGTTTGCAGCATGAATTCACTGCAACACCTGAAGCGTATACACCAGCGTTACCTCGGCAAGAGTTCTATCCGTTTTCGCAAGCCACGAACCGTGTGCCTTCGCAGATGCAGACGAACAAGTCCGTGTCACAGTCGAGGCCGAATCGTCTATCACAAAGGCCGATCAGACAACCACCACCCCCTTTCCCAGTTGGATCAGAGCAGTCGTCTTCTAACGGCGAGACGCTGGCGCGTGATGAATGGGAGATTTTGGAGGCACAAAACGCTCAAGTTCCTGTAAAGGTCACGAATGGTTCTTATAGGGCGGTGCAGCTTAGGGCTGCCGCGGCATCGGGGCAAAAGCGAGACTTTGAGTCTACTCTCGTAGATACGACGTCGGTAGTCGATGAGCTTCTAAGCCATAAAAAGCTTCGCATCGGGTGCGGCTCGACCCAGTCAGCACCATCGAAGTCGAAGTCCAATGGCAACGCAGGACATCCCTTCCACTCGTCGGGCTCGGAGAGATCGCCTTCTAGACTATCTCAGCCTCGGCCATACATTTCCTACACTCAACGCGCTGCTGCTGGCAGTCCGGCTTCGTCCCGTAATGTAACGCGGGCGCCTCATACCCACCCAGGCATATCCACGGCCGAGACCACGCGTCCTGTCGACAACTTGCAACCGGGCCATGGCACCATGGAAACGCCGATCGAGATAGACGTTGAAGTCCCGCAAAAGTCGGCGCTGATCGAAATAGACGACGAAGTCCTGCGAAAGCCGCAGGTAGCACCTGATGTAAACATTTCTGCCGCCAGCTTGGAATCTAAGTCCGGCGAAAGTGCAAATGCGGACCAGGAGTCCATTGAACCCAGCATTGGTAGCTGGAACGATGTAAAACCTTGGGAGAACGATGATGAGTTGGATGACTACTTGGCCAAAGAGCTGGCGGACTTTCCAGATGACGTGGAGGCGGAAGAAACTCCTCCGGATGGCCAAACTGATGAAACCACAGCAGCGTCTGCTGCAGCAGCCGACCCAATACCCGAGCCCATCTTCTCGAATTTTCGCGACCAACGTCCCAAAACAGTCGCAGACGAGATTGCTGTGAACAAAGCAATCCAGCACACTTACCACGATCTTGGACACAAAGTAGGTTGGGACGTTGTTGATGCCGCTTTCGCCGAAAAAGTAAGGGAGGCGACCACGGAAAGTTACGGGCACCAGTACAACACACTGCAAGCCATATATGTAGACAAACTGGTGGGTAAAGATTATTTGGCGACCACAAAGAGGAAGTCCAAGAAGCAGAAGAAGGCCGAGCGCGACGTAGGATTCCTCTACGTAGGTTAACCATTTTGATCCTCCTTTTCTCCCTTTCAAGCGTTTCAAGAGCGTTGAGGCATGTCTAGCGAGCATTCGCGCGAAAGACATGCCTTATGTCTCTATCCGCTAACTTCAAGAGGGAATGCTGACTCGAAATGATGTAGGAAGTGGAGGGCCCCTGGAAAACTGGCTTTGACGATTGGAAAGCAACCAATGCGCCGCCCCTGCCGACAAAGGCTTGAACCTTTGGCCCAAGCGAAGGATGTCATAGGTTGCAAAGGAGGGGCTTCGGAAGCTCAGCGTTGACTACCTTCGGGTTACGTTCGCTGACTCTCAATAGCCATAGGAGAAGAGCAAGGCTGCGTTGCATCTTGAGCGAGGTAGCGGAGGTTGGATATGCCTCACTTAAGTGAGCGACTGGTTCTGCAATTGCTGCATGGTGGAGCAACGGCTGTGCTACAAGCCTAGTTTGATAGCTTGGTGGACAAGCTTGTGGAGGTAGCAGCTTCGAAGGTTGATTAAGAACATTCATGGGAGGAGAGGTCCGTTTGTACACAGCCTGTGTTCTCATAGCTTTAAGATAGGTAGAGTTGTGCGGGTCATAATGTTCTATTAGCCATTGAAAGTACCGGTGTTGCCTGTGAATTTTGTGAATATCAGTAAAACTCTGAAGGGTGCAGTGCCTGCTGTATGGATGCCACTCGGTACTGAAAGGGCTCTCCAAAGTACTAATTGTATTGTCCAACAGATGTGCAGGCCCTGACAGTCACGGAGTGATTCTACCGAGTTTTCCTCAGATGTCACTAGCTTGGACCAGGCGCGTGTTGGTCGTGTTGATGATATTGATAGAAGCTTCAACATGAACATCTTACTGATTCATTGCAATAGCTTTGACGCAACGCCTTTGACGCTCATATGCTTACACGTATCTGATTGTCAATATCCCAGGAAATTATTCCGGATATACCATCGAGTGCTTGATCGGATCTGAAGCTACATTTCAGAAGGTCCTTTCAGAATGCCAATCTATGCCGTGACGGATAAGGACACTCTTACCAACCATCCCCAAGGTTAGCTTACAATACATCCCGTTCTGATCTATCATTCACTCACTCACAGAGGCAGACCACACTTCCAATCCCACAAATCCTTACAAGGTCGTGAAGCCAAGCAGCAATCGTGTTGAGGATGCCCGAGACAAGCGACCGTCGAATCGAGAAGAGATGGCTGTCTTACAAGAAGCTCTCACACCGACTCGGAGAGCCTACATCAAGCTCTGTGGACAATTCCCACCTGAAGCTGTGCTTTCAGAAAGCTATGCCATGCAGCTCGCCCTCATCCAACAGTCGTTCGAGAAGACCTGGACTGAATCTTACAAAGACGTCGTTCCTCCGCAGCTGCCGGCCTTGTCTGCATGGAAAGGCGGTATCCTGGCCTTGAGCGGTTCCATTAGCAGGCAGCGATCCACGTCTGTTATCAGACGTTTCGACATCCAGGCCAGGAAAGAACTTGAAGCCATCGTTCACCGCCTTTGCGAGAAAGGCCAGGGGCCGTTCTGGGAACCAGGAAATGACACACCAGCCGTCAAAGCTGTCAATCGCCGGGTTCAGGGTGCTAATGCGCATTGCCTTAACAACCGCGATGCTGTGTTCGAGAATAGACCATCATTCGCCGGCGCCTCCGACGCCCAGAAGTGGTGCTTGGCCCGTTTGCATTACTATTGGGATCTGAAGCGCAAGGACCCGAAAGCCTCCAACGGTATTGTCGCTCCTAGAGCTCTCGAGAATCCAACTGATGCAGCTGCCATATTTGTCGACCGAATTATCAGTGCGAGAGACGAGGAGTTCTTCACGTGGTTGCGCACCACTGGCGTCAAGATCTGGGAGGCGCATTGGAAGCAGTTGGATCCGAAGGAATTCAACGAGTGGATTGCACCTATCTTATTCGCTACAGCGGTGTATCGTACCTTTCCAGACTCAGCTGAGAAGGATGCTCTCATCAAGCCTGGTGCAGATGGTCCCACTCCGGTCGCCAATCATTCACAGGTCTTTGACTCGGCAAGCTATTCTCAAGGCCAAGCAATCCGAGGAAGCGATGTTTTCATGGGAGCGGAGGGCACATTGAAGCGTTTTAGGGAGGGATAAGGATGGAGATAAACGGAGAGAAGACGGGTCTCAGCGTGCGGCGAAGATGTTTTCGCCACCAGCAGCGTGTTTGATTATAGAAGCGATACTAGATGGATGGGTTTCCCATTGACAGAAGCTGCAAGACCGTTACATGATGATTTCGAGAAGTAATACGAGAGAAGAAGTCCACCAACACTACCTTACAGAAAAAGGCCTGGACTTTCCGGATGACTAACCAGCCGCCGAAGCTAAGACTGCTTCTTGTACTAATTCCTCCCATTCGGTTTCTGTTTCGCGACAGATCCAGTGCCTCTCAGCAAAGCTACCTTGCGTGACATATTGCCGAATGCGCAGTATCCCTTGGATTGGACTCCAAGCAGGCCTGCAGCATGTCTGATCGTTGCGTACCCGTCACTGTCAGCAATCGGCGGCGCATTCGAGACCACCTTGACTACGGAGGCGGCCAGCATGGTTGATCACTCCAGGTTTCCAACAACCCCCAACGAGCTCATCTTCCCATCTGCCTGCCAGAACATATCCTCGACCATAGCCACCCTACGCCGATCCGCTCTCTCACCCCACAACCGCCTGTGCTCTATCCTCCACGACTCCGAATTTGTTACGCGAATTGCGTCCACACACAAGCTCCCTCTCATCGCCAATGAAAGATGTGGCAGCTGGTATATTCCTCCTTCCACCAAGGCTGGAAGTGCCTACTTTAAGAGCACGGATGGCCATACTGGGCAGGTCGCATTCAGTTGCAGAAGGCTAAATCTACATCTACTGGATACCATTGGCGAACTTGGGGGGTATGCTACAGTGGACTTTATATGCTGGAGTGGACTCTATATGCTGGAATAGCACGCGAGCTGATACCCTTTGGCTTCTGCTAGATGTGTTATTGTGGACTCTACAAGAAGGGGCAAGGCCATGCCGGATGCTTTATCGAAGACTATACCAATATGGTGTGCAGTTATCAACCGGTTACTCTTTGGTGATAGCGAGGTCTACCTGCCAGAGGAGGTAGTAGGATGTTCGGAATCTGCACAGATCCGAGAAAAGATAGACGGATGGGTCAAGGATGCCAAAGTAAGCGACTTAGACTTGATGAATGAGAATTAGCTAAGCGGCACCAGCTACTTGAGCTCGATGTAGAAGGTCTACAAAAGAAGCTATCGAAACCACTACGGCCACTGTGGGTCACACCAGAAGCGTTACCGAATTTAGTACCCTCCAGCTCAGATTCATACTATCCTGTCGTCTGTTGTACCGCGTCACGGCGGATTAGAGGATTCGAGGGATCCGAGGATGGATACATCCAAGGGGCGGCCGATGACAGCGAGAGCTGGGCTCATGGAATCACGCCCCAGCTTTTCTGGGAACATCAGGATATGCTTATGAGCACTCGGGAGGAAGACCTTCCGACCTTAGTGCATAGGCTCAATATTGAGACACCAGCTGCTGTTGGCCCTACTGCGACACTCATCAGACGCACACAGAATATGTTCGTCGGCCCACTGGGGGAGCTGGACACCGCAACCTTTGATGGCATCATCTTCTGCGCCGACCAACAGGACATACAAGCTATAGAGGTGCATCCCGGAAAGTCGAAGAAGATGCTTCATCTCGCTTGCGGATCAGGAAAGCTCGGCAGCCGTGCTCTTCGAAGCCAGCTTCAGCGAGTACCTCCTTTCATTGCCAGATTCGATACAACGGACCGAGCTCCAAGCTTACTGTTCGTATGTCCAAGTGGCAAGGACCTATCCGCTGGGGTGGCTTTGGCTGTCTTGTGCATGTACTACGATGACTCTGGTAAGTCTGCCAGTTGCATCTTGAGTGTATCGTTGTCGAGGCCCAGTCTGCCGCTGTGGAGCCAAGCAATCTGACTACTCCAGGAACATTCCAACCGGACCGCCCAGCGGCACAGGACGCTCCTATCACGAAAACTCTCATCCGGCAGCGCTTGGCGTGGATCACGACTTCAGAACCCAGCATCAATCCTTCCCGAGCCACCTTACAGGCTGTCAACGCATTTCTGATGCCAAGACCCTGATGGCACAATGCGAGCAACCTCACAGACGAGGGCTCAAGGGCAAGCTTTCCGCCCACGGCCTTATTGCAGAAACGGCAACTGAGATACGGCATACCTTACGACGCAGAAAAGGCTCTGCATCACGCAAATGGCGGGCTACAACAATATCGTGGACGATCAATGTACCTTATCGCCAATGGGTAATTTACTTAATTTGTCCAACTCCCTCGAAATGCTCCAACTCCCCCGAACAGCTCCAAGGTCCGAAGGACCTCAAGACCACATCAGCCTCCGCAATATCCGCAAATATCACACTCCTCCCGCTACCCTTCCCCTACCATAGCAAATCCTCTACTAATGTCATCTATCTCCCAGGTTGCTATAGCCCTAGAACCCAATCTCCTGATAAACTTCTCACAAGCATGGATATCACCATAGAAAGAACATAAAACAAAACACTGCATACCAGAACACATAGCTATCTATCCATAGCACATCCACATCCACCCTCCCAGAATTTAAATCTCCTCGTTTGTCCCTCCCCAACCTACACTCCCCACTCTCTCCACACCTCCCAGCAACATGAACCGTACTCGTGAGAAATCTCCGATCCCCATTAAATCACAAACAACCCAACGGTTACAGGACTTACCGGGTGCCATGACCAACTGAGGCCCACAGTCATACCGTCATTCCGTCTTCCAAAGCAGCGGACCTGTTGTTGTGTAAACTCGCTGGTTTGTGGATAGGCCTGAGCTACGTGCGCTGGGCGGGATATAATAATAGGATTCTTAGTAGTAAGTAGGCATCGAGTTCCAGATCGTGCCACAGTCTCTTATGGAGTCATGCATCGGGCAAGCAGAGTGATGTTGAATTCCCTCAGCTGCTACTCACCTCCATCAGTCCCCTGATATATAGCGAACCTTTCTCCATCGCCCCCATCAACCCAAGACTTATCTCCCCCTTCCCTCCTCACCACTCCAGCCCCTCATCCCCCTGCCTCTTCCCCCTCTAAATATTCCACCTCCCCCTTGCTCTCGTCCTTCCTCTCTTCCTTTACCTTCGCCTCCGCCTTCGCCTCCCCTCCTCCCTCCCCCGCCTCCGCCCCAACATTCGCCCCTATCCAGGCCCACATCCTTCCAAACGCCTCCTCACTCACTGGCTTTACCGCCCTCATCGTCTTCGATACCTTTTTCGCGTTCTCGATTTCAAACACCACCTCCCCGTTCTTTTCGCCCTTCTTCCCTCCCTCCCCACCATCTGCAGCATCCCCTACCTCATTACCAGTCTCTTTCTCCTTGCTTTCTGCAGCCTTCCCATCCCCACCCTCCCACTCCCCCCAATTCCCCTGCCCATCACAATAAGCCCCCCTCCACAACCCAACAAGCTTCCTCGCAGAATGCCCCACCCCCCTCCCATCCGGGTCTTCGAGCCTAGCGATCCATTCTTGCGGAGGTAGGACCTCGAGGGAAGGGTGTAGTCTGCAGGCCCAGGAGAGGAGATCGTCCCATGTGCGGGTGTTGTCCGGGTTGAGGATGTGATAGATGGGGACTTCTTCTTCGATTTCGGGCGTTTTTGCATCGATACCGTGTGTGTTGCTGGGGCTAGCTGTATCGGCCCCACCGCCAGTACCAACCATCCCACCCTCACCAACCTCAACGCCCGCAACCTCCAACACCGCCCTCGCCGCCTCATCGACCGCCAACCACCCCAACCCCTCCCCCCCCAGGCGCGGCAGCGCGCCCATCACCCCCCCAGCGCCCAGCATCAGCGGCCACGCCTCGCTCCTATTCCACACGCCGTTATCCCCATCTCCACACAGCTGCCCAATCCTACACACCGCCACCCTCCCCCCGCTCTTCCACGCCCTGGCGCAGATCTGTTCCGCGACCCATTTGGAGCGGGAATATCCCAGCGGGGATGCTGTGAGCGGGTCGTGCGAAAGTCTTTCGAGGATGGGAGGGGGCGAGGCGATGACAGAGGCGGTGGAGGAGCAGAAGAGGAGGCGTGGGGGGCGGGGGGCGGAGAGGGCGAGGGCGAGGAGGTGGGAGAGGCCGGCGAGGTGGGGGCTGAAGGAGCGGAGGCGGGTGGTGAAGTTTACGGTCCAGGCGGCGTGGATTATTAGGGTTGTGGAGGAGGAGAGGGCGGTGTAGGTGGTGGGGCTGAGGCCGAGGGTGGGGCTGGAGAGGGTGGTGG